>Ga0209417_1002677_pt1 | contig 26431 bp, 22 predicted proteins | sample RifGroF2_FD_184002 | JGI IMG/M metagenome (GOLD analysis project Ga0209417, IMG submission 184002) | Groundwater microbial communities from Rifle, Colorado, USA - Groundwater F2 (SPAdes) (version 2) | ecosystem: Environmental > Aquatic > Deep subsurface > Groundwater | place: Rifle, Colorado... | reverse complement strand
CGCGGGGAACACCCCACTCTTCAAGTTGAGGACCAACGGCAAGCGGAACAATAAATATTTTTGTCCTTCCGTTTAATAATTGGATTGAATATTTGTTGAGATGATCATAGTGATTGTGGGAAATCAAAACCAGATCAATTTCAGGAAGCAACTCAACATCCAACGGTACTTCGCCGTTAAATCTTGTTGGACCGAAAAATGATACTTTTTTTTCAAAAACCGGATCGGTAATAATTTTGTACCCATCAATATTAATTAAAAGCGATGAGTGCCCAAGCCAGGTTGCGTTTAATTGTTTTTTACCTTCGCTGCTGAATTTTGATAAATCGACTTGCTGCCGCGGGAGACTGTCGTTTGGCGTCCGCTGGTCTCCGGCAAAAAGAAACTTCCATGCTGAGCCAATAAATTCTCCGGCAGATGGTTGCTTCCATTCGACCTGGTTCACAAATTTTCCATCTTTGTACTGTGGGGAATTTTTTATTTTATTCATTTTACTATCCTCTAAACTATATGTTGCTGACGAACAAGATTGATTGATAAACATTACTGCAGCGCTTATTAGCAATAGAATTACAAAATTTATTTTCATTATTTTTTTTACTTTTTTGCTTATCATATAATTTCTATAAATGAATATTCATTTAGTTACTAGATAAAAAATTTTAGAGTTTTATAGCATCCCAAGCCAAGGTAAAGGCTTGTTCAATGTTATCTTTGGTTAAATCAAGAGACTTGCACAGTTTTGGATTTGACAATATCATCATCGGATAAAAAACGAAAGCCGCAAGCATGTCATGGGGGACATTTTTAATCACTTTCTGCTCAATTCCTTTCTGCAAAACTAATAACATCGGTTCAAAGTGTTTTTCAACTTTCGCATAATCTACAAGATCGGAAAAAGGAGAACTTGAAAATTGATCGGCATATTGAAAGTATTCTACGTTTTTCGAAACAAATTCAAAGCCATTCAGCCAAAAAGTTTTGAAAACATCTCTAAAAGGTTTGGAGTCGTCAAAGTTTTTTAGGAGCGCCGCACTCAATTTTTGCTTGATTTCCACATAAGTTGAAACGAGAAGGTCTTCTTTATTCTTATAATAAATATAGATCGTTGCAGGCGAAACATTCGCTTCTTTAGCAATTTTTGCAACTGAACTGGAGACAAATCCAATTTTATTAACGAGTTTAACCGTTGCTTGAATTATTGCTTCTTGTTTGAATTCATCTTTATTTCTCATGGTTCAAAAATAAACGATCATTCACTTAAAGTCAAGTATTTATTAAAAATATTTCTAAATTATCTCCCCTCAAACGAATAGTAAAAACCTCTGATCCGAAATGTTGTTCACACTGACCTTAGAATCGTGTTCACACCGAAAAAACGACAAGTAAAATTCTTTTAATGACTAAAATTTTACTTGAGCAGGATCATCTTCCTTGTTATAGTGTTCCGGTTTGTTGTCATTCTGTAATAATAAATCCCGCCGCTCAATTTAGAAGCATCAAACGGGAAGGAATAATCTCCCGCCGCTTGCTCAACATTTAAGAGGGTTTTTACTTTTCTTCCAAGCATATCAAAAATTGTAATATTTACTAATCCAAATTCAGGGACAGAATAACTGATTGTTGTAACCGGATTAAAAGGATTCGGATAATTCTGGGCGAGGTTGAAAGATTTTGCGACAGTTAAATCCACTTCAACGGGAACAGTTGTTGAAATAATAAAGGTTCCCGAATTTTCAGCATAATAACATGGATAATCGCCAACTCTTATTTTGCATTTATCGGAATTAATCAAAGGGACCGTCCACGAATAACTCGTGTCAGATTGATTTGGAGTAGTAGCAAAATACTCCCATGAAACACCGTTATCCGTTGATAGGAAGAGATCGTTTTGGACAGGAGAGCCATACCAAAAATTAAATTTAATTTCAACAACCGAACCTGCTTGTAAAACTTCTTCACCTTTAGGGGAATAAAAATTAGAGCGTGGCGGAGAAAGTGCGAGCACATAAAGAACTGAAATTTTAATTTGCTTTAATGGAATAGGCGTTTGAAAATATATTGAATCCGGGCTCCAAAATTCGGTTAAAACGGTTTCATTAGCTATGTTTATAAACTTTACATAGGTAACGAAGCTGGATAGGTGACTACTCGAAAAAGTAACGCTCTGAGAATTTCCCCATTCCACAATATAGTTTGCCGCAGCAAAATAATTACATCCTGCTCTAAAATCTTTATATGTAGTTGTAATGGAATCGGGTAAGCGAAAACGAGCATCGAATTGGTTTTCCGTATAAGGTGGTAATGGGATTTCTCCAAAACTTGAGTCAATTCCATTGGTAGCGCGACTGTCGTAACCGGCGATTAAAGTTTTCACTTCATTATTGGCAGAAATAACATCTAAAGAAAATTCTCCATGGGAATAAAGTTGAGCGAATGTAGAAGAGAATGCAAAAAACTGAAAACCGATTAAAAGTCTTAGAAATATTTTCGTTCCCATAACCAAAACTCCCTGAATATGTGGCTATAACTTAGTAATCATCTAAATTATATCCAAAACAAACTTTATTCAGACGTTTAGGGGAATTTCGGTCAAATTTGTACTCTGGGGAAAATTCTTTCTTCGGGTACAATTTTTTTTGATTCTTTTTAAAAAATTTGTGTATATTTCAGCCTTAAAATTTGGAGAAAAGGAAATATCATGGCAAGAACATGTCAATTATTAGGAATTAAGCCTGTTTCAGGAAACAATGTTTCCCATGCAAACAATAGAACCAAAAGAAGATTTTTACCTAATTTACAGAAAAAGAGAATTTGGGTACAGGAACTTGGCCGTTTTGTCAGCGTAAAGTTAAGCGCGCGCGGAATTAAAACTCTTGCAAAGAACGGTACGTCTGATTTAGCAAAACTTATCTTAGACAAAAAGATATCTGTGCATTAATTAGGTTTTCGATTTTAATAAAAAAGGCTATCTAAATTGATAGCCTTTTTTGTTTTAAACAGTCCATACTTTTAAAACTTAACTCTGAAATCAGATGAAAAAGGAATGTATGAATGATTGATAAAAAAACATTCACTCATTCAGCCTTCATCCATCCATTCCCTCTTCTTATTCCACAAACTGCTTAGCATAATATTTTGCAGTCAGCTTTTCTCCTGTGGCTTTTTCTATCATATCATTCCAATAATATTTTGTTCCCGGTTTAAAGATGTTTTCCAATAAATATTTTCCAACTTCCGGTTTATTAACAAAGCTTTGGTTTTTCAAATCTTCCGAGTGGAGAACATTTTTTACTATGTACGCGTAATACTGTGAAGCCAAAAGCTCGCCCATCAAATAATTATGGTAATACGCCGGGTAGAGAGCAATATGAATTTTGGAAGCGTAATCGGGTTTGTTCCTTCCTTCAGGTCTTTTTAACATTTGATATTTTTCAACCAAATCCCACCACAATTTATTTAGATCCGCATCGGGATTTTCGTACATCGCTTTTTCAAAACGGTAAACAACCTGCACCCAGCGGCTGAAAGTAAGTTGTTCCAACCGGAGCGATTTAAAACTTTCGTCGGCAATTTTATCTTTTTCTTCTTTTGAAATTCCAACCATATCAACAAGCCACTGCCCGTTGCTCGCCATTCTGCCGAACATCATAGCGATTGCTTCGGTTGTAAAAGTGTGAGCCGGTTCGCGCAGAGTCCAGGGAAGCGTGCTATCAATGTTGTAATCATAAACGGCATGCCCGAACTCGTGCAGCATCGTTCCCATCCAGTTGTAATTTGGTTTTACGTTGCAGACAACACGGACGTCTTTTCCTTTGTCGATGTTCGTGCAGTAGGCATGCTGGTATTTTCCCTCTTTTTCAAAGAGATCGCTCTTTGCAACCATGTTGTCAATTGGTAAACCGAGTCCGGAGTAATAATTTTTTGTTAAAGCGACAATATCTTTGTCTTTGTAATAGCTGTCTAAATTAACATTATAAATCTTCGGCGCTTCCTGAAAAAAACGGTTTTCATAATGCCAGGGCATCAGTTTATATATTGGAAGATTATATTTTTTTGCAAGATGTTCGTCGATATCATTCTTTAGTTTGGCAAAAGTATCCCGTGTCAAGTTATCAAGTTCGTTTAAAAGATTTTCAATCTCCTGCGGGTCTTGTTCGCTTAACTTCAAACTCATTTCGTGATAATTTTTAAAGCCAAGTTCACGCGCGGCCTCATTTCTAAGTTTAACTAATTTGATGAGATTATCGTTTATCACTCCGCCAACCTCTTTACTTGCCGACCAGCTCGTCTCAAGTAATTTGCTGTCGGTCGAAGTTTTTAACGTGTTCTCGACTTCATTATCGGTAATCTTTTTGCCGTTAACTTCCGCTCTGAATGTTGAGAATTTTTTCTCCGTTTCATTTTGCAGCCGGATCATTTCTTCAAGTTTCTTTTCATCAATTTGACTTGAGGCATAAGCGTTATAAATTTTAATTAACTGGCGGTTGAGCAATTCATCTTGAATAGTGTTTGAATCTTTGAATCTTTTCAGCTTTGCAAAATCTGCCTTACTGGCGTAGATTTTACTTAACTGCACCTGGAGGTCGGCAGCTTTCTTATAATCTTCTTCTTTACCGGAGATGGTGGCGTTAAAGTAAGCCGTGTTAGCTTCGGTAAAAAGCGGAACTGCTTTTGTTTCGTAGTCTTTTACAAATCTTTTAAATTCTTCCGTCATATCTTCCTTCTTTACACACCCCGTGAAAAAACTTATTACAAAAATGTTGATTAAAAGAGCGCCCGAAATTGATTTTATGAACTTCATTTTAAACTCCTAAAATTTAGTGGTTAAAATTAACTATTAAATCCCAACTGAAAAAATTAACAATGAATGGAGAGATTCAAATGGATGAATTAGCGCATGATTGAATGATTATTTGAAATTATAATTTTCATTCAGCCATTCTACCATTCAGTCATGCTCATAATCATCTTTCTCACAGTTGTTCAACTTTTACGTTTCTATTGAGAACGGAGTAAAGTTTGTGTTGCGGTCATAGAAGTCTTCGTGTTCTTTTCGTTTTAAGAAATTTACAATTTTGTAAGTCATCGGAGTTGCAATTACTTCCCAAAGGACTTTTAAGACGTAATTCGTAACCATCACTTTTAGAAGAAGCTCATTAGGCCAGAAGCCATAAAAAGCTATAGGATAAAAGATGAGCGAATCAATCCCCTCGCCTGCAATGGTTGAGCCGATGGTTCTTGTCCACAAATATTTTCCGTTGGTAGAGAGTTTCATTTTTGCAAGAACAAAAGAATTTACAAATTCCCCGCTGAAAAAAGCAGTTAAGGAGGCAAGAACTATTCTTGTAGTTTGACCGAAAACAACAACATAGGCATCTTGATGAATCCATCCCGGTGCGGCTGGAAGCCCTACAACAACCGCAGACATAACGGAAGCAAAACCTAAAGCCGCAAATCCAGCCCAAACAACTTTACGCGAACGGGCGTAACCGTAAACCTCGGTTAAAATATCGTTAAAAAAATAGCTGATGGGAAAGAAAAGAATTCCGGCGCCGAAAGTAAAACCAAATAACGAGACGACCTTCTCCGCCCCTATAATATTTGAGCAGAGTAGAATGGTGACGAATGCCGCCATGATAAAATCATAATATTTAAATTTCTTTGCAGACGTTTGGCTTGTCGGTTCATTTTCTTTTTTCATAACTACTCTTATAAAATTTGTTTTCTTTTAAAATGATTTTTTTAGGAGATTAGTTCCGAAATAGACAAGATTATTAACTTTGTCTCGCAAAGATTTAAATTATTTCAGTTTCACTAGCACAGACTGAAGTCCGTGCTACGTTTAATTAATTCAATGCTTTTCTAATTCTTCAAAAGGAATATCGAGCAGTTCAAAATTTTTCCAGCCGGAAAAATCATAATGCCACCACTCGGAAGTTATCGTTTCAAATCCATATTTTGTCATTATTGTTTTAAGCAGCTCGCGGTTCTTCAATACTTTTCGGGGCAAATTACTATAGCTGTGATGAGCTTTTACGGTAAAGTCATCGTATGGTGTGGGCATTTCCAATTCTGTTTTTGTTTTCAGATCAACCAACGTAACATCAACGGCGCAGGCTCGGTTATGGCGAGAACCTTTTTTAGGATCGGCTGCATATCTGGCATCGTGAACAAATTTCCACATTTTTTTCGTTACAGAATATGGGCGGTAAGCGTCAAATATTTTTAGCGAAATATTTTGCAGCGCTAATTCTTTTTGAATTTTTTTCAACGCAACAGCCGCGGGAAATCGCAAAAACACTTTCTCGCTTTCGTAAAATTTCGTCTTCGCAAAATTATTTTCGCTTGCGTAACGGACTTCTATAAAAAGTCCGGGAATAAATTTTTCAAGGTCAACTAATTGTTTGGAACTGTCTTTTTCGATCTGCTTTTGAAAGAGAGCGGAATCGCTTACAACGGCAAGCCCATAGCTGTTCTTGGGAATCTCTTGCGCGTAATTTGCGGTAAGAAAAAGGCAAATAAAAACAAAGGAAGTTCGTACGCATCTCATATTTCTCTCGCTGTTATACAATTATCAGAATGTTTACTTAATGACTATTAACCATCTTCAACTACAAATGTAATCCTTAAATTTCAAATAAATCGTTCGATGGAAATTTACAAACTTTGTAAGGATAACAAAATAATTTCCTTTCTATACACAAACATATTTCTTAAGTTTCAGTTAACAATATTGAAAGGGAGGCAAATTGTTCACAATACTAGATAAGAGCAACTATTTAAAAGGTCTTCTCATAGTTGCGAAAATGAATAACAAGATCGATGAAGGTGAAAAGGATATTATCGCAAATGTTTCAAGCCGTTTCGGTTTCAGTCAGGACTTCTTAACTGAAGCCATGCAAACCATACTTGCAAACGATTTTGTCTCTAACACCCCAATCCAATTTTCAAAACCGGTTGTCGCCGAGGAATTCATCCAGGAATGCTTACAATTAGTAAACTCTAAGGATGACCCCGCACCGCGTGAATTGCTCTGGCTGAGCGAAGTTGCAAAAATTAACGAACTGGATTATGACTGGTTCTTAAAAGAAAAGAGAGCATCTCAAAAGAAGAAACCATAAGAATCTTTCTATCAAAAAATATAGCCGCTCGTCACTAAATTCTTTCAAGTACAAACTTGAACAGCTAAGTTCTATTAAAAATTCACTCCAAATAATTAAAAAAGGTTATGTATGAAACAACTACTTCTTTTGCTCGCTGTTTTTCTTTTTGGGATGCAGACTTATGCTCAGCATGAGGCAAGACTTCTTCGCTTCCCTACTATTCACGGCAACCAACTCGTTTTTACCTACGCCGGTAATTTGTACACCGTTGATGCAAGCGGCGGGACAGCCCGTAAGCTAACGAGCGATATCGGGTTTGAAATGTTTGCGAAATTTTCTCCCGACGGAAAACAATTAGCTTTTTCCGGACAGTATGACGGCAACACCGAAGTCTATTTAATGCCGGCAGAAGGCGGAGTTCCAAAACGAATTACTTACACCGCTACCTTAAACCGCGATGATGTTTCCGATAGAATGGGTCCGAATAACATTGTGATGACCTGGAAAAATAATAACGAACTTGTTTTCCGTTCGCGGATGATTGAGTTTAATGATTTTAAAGGACAACTTTTTTTAGTTGATACAAAGGGAAATTTACCTTCACAATTGCCTTTGCCGCGCGGCGGATTTTGTGCTTATTCACCCGACGAAACCAAATTGGCATACAACAGAGTTTTCCGCGAGTTTAGAACATGGAAACGCTACCGCGGCGGTCAAGCAGATGAGGTTTGGATTTACGATTTCAAAACAAAAAAAACAGAAAACATCACCAACAATCCGGCTCAAGATATTTTTCCGATGTGGAGCGGAAACAAAGTCTATTTTATTTCCGATAGAACAAAAACACTCAATCTTTTTTCCTATTCATTTGATACAAAAGAAACCAAACAGTTAACTTCTTTCACCGAGTTCGATGTAAAATTTCCATCGATTGGAGATAAAGCAGTTGTGTTTGAAAACGGCGGGTATATTTACAAATTCGATTTAGCAACTGAGAAACTTGAAAAGGTAACCATTTATTTAAATGAAGACTTCAGCCTTGGCAGAGGCGGATTGCTTGACGTTTCAAAATCAATAACCAATTTTGAAATTGCTCCCGACGGCAAACGAGCATTGTTTGGTTCACGCGGAGAAATGTTTACAGTTCCGCAAAAAAATGGACCGACAAGAAATCTCACAAACACTTCCGGAGTGCATGAAAGAAGCTCCAAATGGTCGCCGAATGGAAAATGGATCGCTTATATTTCCGATGCTTCAGGCGAAGATGAAATTTATATTATGCCTCAAGACGGAAGCGGAACGGCGATTCAATTAACTAAAGGAGCCGATACGTATAAATTCGGTATCACTTGGTCACCGGACAGCAAAAAGATTTTATGGAATGATAAAAAACTTCGCTTACAATTTGTTGATGTAGAATCGAAAAGTGTAACGCAAGTTGAGCAAGCTACAGCATGGGAAATTACAGACTTTACATGGTCACCCGATTCCAAATGGATTTCTTTCGCAAAGCCGGAAGAGATCGGGATGGGAAAAATTTATCTCTATTCGCTTGAAGATAAAAAATCTTTTGCGGTAACCGATGGCTGGTATGATTCGGGCAGCCCTTCATTTAGCGAAGATGGAAAATATTTGTACTTCATTTCAGACAGAACTTTTTCTCCGGTTTACAGCAACACGGAATGGAATCACGCCTATGTTGATATGTCAAAATTATATTTGATAACGTTGGCAAAAGATACTAAGTCTCCTTTCGCCCCAACCAGTGATGAAGTTGAAATAAAAGATGAGAAGAAAACAGATAAAAAAGAATCAACTGAAAAATCTGAAAAGAAAGAAAGTAAACCGGAAGTTTCCGTTAAAGTTGACGCTGATGGAATTACAAACCGCATAGTTGAGATTCCTACCGCTGCAGGAAATTACCGGAATCTATCTTCTGCTGGTTCAAACCTTTATTATCAACGAAATAGTAGTAGTGAAAGAAGACCCAAGCTTTATTTGTTTGATTTTAAGAAACAAAAAGAAACAGAGTTGGGTGAAATAAACGGTTATGAAATTTCTGCAGATAAAAAGAAAATGTTGGTTGGCGCTGAAAACTCATACGCCATAATCGATCTCCCAAGTTCTAAGGTTGAAATGAAAGAAAAACTAAATCTTTCAGATATGAAAATGAATCTTGACCGCACAGCGGAATGGGAACAAATATTTAATGAATCTTGGCGGCAGATGCGCGACTTCTTTTTCGATCCGAACATGCACGGCAACAATTGGGAGAAAGTCCGCAAAACTTACGAACCGCTTGTTAAATATGTTAATCACCGCGCAGACTTAACTTATGTTATCGGTGAAATGATTGGTGAATTAAGTGTTGGGCATTCCTACGTTGGCGGCGGCGATTATCCAAAAGCTGAAAGAATTAAACTTGGTTTACTCGGCGCAAAGTTGGAGAAAGACAAATCAGGTTTCTATAAAATTGTTAAAATCCTCAAAGGACAAAATTGGGATAAAGCCACGCGTTCGCCATTATCTGAAATCGGCGCTGATGTAAAAGAAGGTGAATATATTACGGCAATAAACGGCAAACCGGTAAATGAAGTAAGTAATATTTATGAACTGCTTGAAAACAAAGCCGACAAACAAGTAACGTTGAAAATTAACTCATCACCCAAATTGGAAGGAAGCCGCGAAACCGTTGTTATTCCAACCGATGACGAGCAGCCGCTTTATTACTACAACTGGGTGCAAAACAATATTGAAAAGGTAAGCAAAGCCACAGATGGAAAAGTTGGTTACATTCACATTCCCGATATGGGCGTTAACGGATTAAATCAATTTTCAAAATTATATTATCCGCAATTGCAGAAAGAAGCGTTAATAATTGATGACCGCGGTAATGGCGGTGGAAATGTTTCTCCGATGATCATTGAACGGTTGAGAAGAGAATGGACAATGGTGGGTATAGCCAGAAATGCAGCGCCGACTTACGATCCGGGTGGAATGCTTGTTGGTCCAAAAGTTGGATTGATAGATGAATTCTCAGCTTCAGACGGTGATATTTTTGGCTATCGTTTTAAAGCTGCGAAACTTGGTAAGCTAATCGGCAAGCGTTCATGGGGCGGTGTTGTCGGTATTCGCGGAACACTTCCTTTTGTTGACGGCGGTTATTTAAATCGCCCCGAATTTTCACGCTACGATAACGAAGGAAAATCATGGATAATGGAAGGTTACGGAGTTGACCCTGATATTTTTGTTGACAACGATCCGGCGCTTGAGTTTGAGGGAGTTGATCAACAGTTGGATAAAGCAATTCAAACAGCTCTTGATGAATTGAAGACCGCAAAGAATAAGATTCCGGAAGCTCCGGCTTATCCGAATAAGAGCAAGTAGAAAGAAAAGTTGAAAAAGCGTAGAGGTTGATCTTCTGCGCTTTTTTATTTTACTTTTTGTGGTAATAGATAAACGTTTTCACTTCCCCTATATCATCATATTTTTCCATTCCGGTTTCAATGCAAATAATTTTCGGGAACATAATCTCTGTGCAAGCTGATTCGGTCATCAAAATATATTCTTTTTCGGTTACCGAATTTTTTAATAACCGGTGAACAAGAATTACATCGATACCTGAAAGCTCACTAAAACTTCCGATTTTAATTAATTCCGCATAACCGGTATGCACAATTACCTTCAATTTGAGCGTTTCAATAGCAACACAAACATCTCCTTCACAAAGAACTGAACCTCTTAATTCATTTACTTTTTGAGCGAAGATATCAAAAAAAGTAATCAACTTATCACCGATCCTTTTTCGCAACATCTCCCATTCTGTTTCGTCTTTTCCTTTAAGCGCAAAAAGAAAAACCGCATCACCTTCAATCTTTGCTACCTCAAGCGGAAGTTCAATATGTTCGATGATCGCTTTTATAAGTTCGATGATTATCTTGTGACTCTTTGAAATAGTATTGCGGTTGGCGAGCATAAAATTTGTATAACCGCTTATATCGGCTATAAGAAGAATTACTTTACTTTGATTTGTGAACATAAATAGTAATTTTTGAATGAAGTTATTTTTTTTCTCTTTAAAATAGCATTAAAAATCTTAAAATTAATTTAAAATACATTTCAAATGAACGCAAAGATACGACTCTTCCATGGCGATATAACAACCCTCAGTGTAGAGGCGATAGTGAATGCCGCAAACACAACGTTGCTTGGCGGCGGCGGCGTTGACGGAGCAATTCATCGCGCGGCGGGACCACAACTTCTTGAAGAATGCCGAACTCTGAAAGGCTGCAAAACCGGTGAAGCGAAAATTACAAAAGGTTACAATTTAAAAGCGAAATATGTCATTCATACCGTTGGTCCGGTTTGGGGTGGTGGAAATTACGATGAAGAAAATCTACTGGCGAATTGCTATAAAAATTCTCTTCGTGTTGCTGTGGCGAACGGAATAAAAACTGTTGCTTTCCCTTCAATCAGTACGGGGATTTATCATTTCCCGATAGAGAAGGCAAGCGCAATAGCTATACATGAAGTTTTATCTTTCCTTAAACAAGAATCCTCTATTTCAAAAGTGATGTTTGTCTGTTTTACCAAATCAATTTTAGATGTTTATAAACAGTGTTTAAGGAACTTTGATTTTAATAATTACCTCTAATGCCAGAATAAAATTGCGATTCCCGCAACGGCTATTATTGCTCCAAGATATCCCCGCAATGAAACTTTTTCATGATAAATATAGTGCATCATCGGCAGCATTATTATCGGCATGGTTGACATCAACGTTGATGCGATTCCAACTTTGGTATGTGAAACGGCAATCAAGCTGAACGTGATACCAAGGAAAGGTCCAACCACACTCCCGGCAAAAGTAAACCCGAGTGATTTTAAATCTTTTTTATAAAGTTGAATTGGATTTTTATATTTTCTAAAGATCAGAACGATCGGGAAGAAAATAATTACTGATGAAATAATTCTTATAAATGTTGCGACAAAACCGTTTATTTCTCCAAGATTAAAAGCCATTTTGGCAAGGATTAATCCAGCAGCTTGACCAAGAGCGCCCATGATTCCGAGAAAAATTCCGTAAGGAGTAATTTTATATTTTGATGTCACCCCCTCTTTCTTCTCAAGCACAACAACGGCAATCCCAAAAATCGTAATTCCCATTCCAATAATTCCAAGCGGACTGATAATTTCGCCAAGAAAAAAATAACTGAGCAGAGAAGCCATTCCGGGCGAGAGCGCCATTAAAAGCATCGCAATGCGCGGACCAATGTAGAGATAAGATTTGAAGAGAAAGCTATCGCCAATAACCAAACCGATTATTCCACTCAATCCCAAATAAAAAAACTGATCTTGTGAGAGACGATAGTCAATCCCGAAGAGAAAAATTGTAGAGGCAAGAAGCAGGGTAGCAAAAATTAATCGATTTATATTTAGTTGAAGCGATCCGATTCTATTCGCCGCTTCAGAAAATAAAAGCGAAGTAGCAGACCAAAGGAGAGCTGTTAATAAAGCGGCTAATTCACCAATCATAATTTTTGAAATAAGAGAAATAAAAAGAAATGAGCGGAAAGAATATTTCCGCTCATTATTTAGATTTTATGCTTTGTAGTTAAGGGCTGATAGTCCCAAGAAATTAGCCGAAAGACCAAGTTCTTCTTCAATGCGTAACAACTGATTGTATTTTGCAATGCGGTCTGTACGGCTTGCAGAACCGGTCTTAATTTGCCCAGCGTTCGTTGCAACAGCGATATCTGCAATTGTAGTGTCTTCAGTTTCGCCGGAACGGTGACTGATAACTGCTGTGTAACCGTTTTTCTTTGCAAGTTCGATAGCGTCAAGCGTTTCTGTCAAAGTACCGATTTGATTTACTTTAATAAGAATTGAATTTGCAACTCCGCGTTGAATACCGCGAGCCAAAATTTCTGTGTTGGTAACAAATAAATCATCTCCAACTAACTGAATTTTTCCGCCAAGTTTCTTTGTTAATACATCCCAACCATCCCAATCATGTTCGGAAAGTCCGTCTTCAATTGAAAGAATTGGATATTGACTAACCCATTTTGCCCAATATTCAACCATCTGTTCGGAAGAAATTTCAGATTTATCCGATTTAAAGAACTGATAAACTTTTTTGTCTTTCAACCACATTTCACTCGTAGCAGGATCAAGAGCAATTCCAATATCTTCACCAGGTTTGTATCCGGCTTTTTGAATTGCTTCAAGAATCACTTCGATTGCTTCTTCATTTGATTTTAGGTTTGGAGCAAATCCGCCTTCATCGCCAACGGCTGTGCTGTAACCGCGTTTTTTCAAAACTGATTTTAATGTGTGAAAAGTTTCCGCTCCCATTCTTAAAGCATCGGCAAAATCTTCCGCGCCAACCGGCATGATCATAAATTCCTGGAAATCAACATTATTGTCCGCATGACTTCCACCGTTGATAATATTCATCATCGGAACGGGAAGAACTTTAGCGTTTGCTCCGCCGATGTATCTGTACAAAGGTAAACCGCAAGCTTGAGCTGCCGCTTTTGCAACAGCAAGTGAAACGCCAAGAATTGCGTTCGCGCCTAAGTTAGATTTATTTTCAGTTCCATCAAGATCGATTAAAAACTGGTCAATTCCCGTTTGATCGAGTGCATCGAAATCAATTAATTCTTCCGCGATTTTTTCATTAACGTTTTCAACAGCTTTTAAAACACCCTTCCCAAGGTAGCGGGTTTCATCACCATCTCGTAATTCGCAAGCTTCAAAATCGCCCGTGGATGCGCCGCTTGGCACTGCTGCGCGACCGACAAAGCCGCTTTCTAATTCAACTTCTGCTTCTAATGTTGGGTTACCGCGAGAGTCAAGAATTTCTCTTGCTCTAACATCAATAATTGTTGTCATACTAATTCTCCTTTAGTTTCTAAATCGATAATAGATAAAAATGAAAATTTAATTTCATCACAAAATTAACTAATTTAGTAGAGAGTTTTTAATCTTATTAAAGAATTATTTCTTCGTTTTTACAAATTAGAAAAAGTAGTGATTTTGCCCCCATAGCTCAGTGGATTAGAGCAATGGCCTCCGAAGCCGTGTGCGTAGGTTCGAGTCCTACTGGGGGTACTACTCAAAACAAAAACGATGATGATTTCCTAAATATCTTTATCTTCCCCATCATTAATTGAGCAACTATGGCAACCTTACGCATCGGCACCTGCAGTTGGAAATATGATTCTTGGAAAGGAATTGTCTATTCCGATAATGCAGAACAAAATTATCTTAAAGAATATTCACACCGTTATAACACCGTTGAAATTGATCAATGGTTTTGGTCTCTCTTAACACAAAATAAAGTGTTGCTGCCTAAGGCGGATGAGGTTAAGTCCTATGCAGATTCTGTTCCGGATGATTTCAAATTCACGATCAAAATTCCGAACAGCATTTCGCTTACTCATTTTTATAACAAGGATAGAACAAGATTACTCAAACCAAATCCTCATTTTCTTAGCGCTGAATTATTCAATAAATTTTTGGAAACGCTTGAACCGCTGAGTAATAAAATTGGTGTACTGATGTTCGAGTTTGAATATCTGAACAAACAGAAGATGAGCGGTCTTGATGAATTCCTAGATAAATTCGGATCATTTGTTGAAACCCTGGATAAGCGCTACACGTATGGCGTAGAACTCCGTAATCCAAATTATCTGAAAAAACCTTTCTTTGAATTTATGGAAAGAAAAAATCTCGCGATGGTTTTTCTGCAAGGATATTTCATGCCCTTCATTTGGAATACTTTTATTGAATTTAAAAGTCACTTTAACACCACTGCGGTTATAAGATTACATGGACCCGACCGTTCCGGCATTGAGGAAAAAACAAAAGGAATCTGGAATAAAATTGTTGAACCAAAAGATGAAGAGATAAATATGGTTCGTGAGATGATTCATTCTTTAACGCACAAAGATGTTGATCTCTATGTTAATGTAAACAATCATTATGAAGGCAGCGCACCTTTGACGATAGAAAAAATTAGGGGGCAATTAGAAAAAAGTTAAGCAATCATAACCTAAAAAACTTGATTGTCGTGTTGCCCCATAAAGGAAGGCAACTGAAAATACTAAATAGAAAATAGGATAATAAAAATTTTCATAACACCCATTTGGGTGACTTTATTTTTGGCGCAATGCGGTGGGAATGAATATCAGAAAATGTTTTTTTTCTTTAATAAATTATAACTAAGTTTTCTATACAGTTCATATCTATTATTCGGTAATATTAAGGAGTTTCTTTGTGCATCTGCTTTTTCTGGGGGGATGTAGAAGTTAAATTCTAAATTACTATGAAATCAAAACTCACAATACTCCTCACCGTTGTTGTTCTAACGATTACCACCCTTTTGCTAATTGGACTCCATAATTCCACAAAGGAAGAAGTAATTGAGCGATTCCAATTACGGCAATTGGTTACCGCAAATAATTTATCCAGGCACGTTGAATCCTATCTTAACAGACAAACTAATATGGTTGAGGTCCTTGCCTCGTTACCCGCATTAAGAACTAAAAAACAGGATATTTTGTCCGGAGTTGTGAATGAATATTTCAGCAATTTAAAAAGAGACCACATAAAGTCAATCAGCATCTATGATGAAAAAGGGACGGTTATTTTTTCAACGTTGAAAGAAGCTGTTGCTCTTAACCACACAAATAGTAAGTTTTTCTCATGGTCGGTAAAAAAAGAAAATAAGGGGAAACAATATGTTACTTCGGAGGTTCCGGCAGCGTTTATTAGGAAGGAATATAAGTCTGCTTTTCAATTAATGACCGTTTCACCGATTTACAATCAATCCTTCAACCGGTTTGTAGGCGCTGTTGCAGTGGTAGAGGTATTAGACGATATATTAAAATCATTTTACTCCCGGGATACAACCCAAATAAGCGAAGAATATGCATGGATTTTAGATAATGACGGAACCGTACTGTTTCAGGCAGAGCATCCGGAAATGACTCGGTTTAATCTGCGGCAAAGTGATGCATCGTGTTTCGAATGCCATGAATCATTTAACTACGTGGAAACAATTCTTGCTAAACATTCGGGCTCAATTGAATATCAATTAAAAGATAGTCCTAAGAAGTTATCAAGTTTTACAACGCTTAACTTTAAAAACATTTCTTGGAAAATTGTAATAGACGCTCCTCTTGACGAAGTAACAAATTTTGTCGACAAAAGCAATCTCCAAACTTTAATCATTATTGTCATCATCTCAATAATGCTCTTTTCGAGTTCCATTTTAATATTACGAAGTAATAAACTAAAAGCAAAAGCTGAAACCGAAGCGGAGAAACTCCGGGGGAAACAAGCATTTAATTTGATTTTGGAAAGTGCCGGGGAAGGCATCTTTGGAATTGATCTTAACGGCAATCATACTTTTGTGAATCCGAAAGCTGCGGAATTACTTGGTTATACTGTGGGAGAATTGATAGGGAAACATAGCCATACTTTATGGCATTACTCCCGCCCAAATGGTGAACCATATGACGGGAAAGACTGTGACATTTACGATACCATTCGAAAAGGAACTACCCATTCCGGTGAGGAATATTTTTGGCGGAAAGACGGGACAGGGTTTCCGGTTGATTACAGTACCACTCCGATGCTGGAAGGTGAAAAAGTTATTGGCGCGGTTGTAACATTCCGCGATATAAGCGAAGGGAAAAGAGCTGAGTTAGAACATGAAGTGATCTACGAAATTAATCGCGGCGTTACCACGACTGCGAATCTTGATGAACTGCTGAACTTGATCCATCAATCTCTCAAGCAGGTACTTTATGCGGAAAATATTTTCATCGCGCTCTATGATTCAAACACGGGACTTTTCAACTTCCCATATTTTGTCGATAAGTTCGATCCAACGCCCGAACCGGTAGCTATGGGAAAAAGCTGTACAGCTTTGGTTTTTAATACAGGAAGACCGTTACTGCTAACGCAAAATTTATTTGATCAACTCGTAACTCAAAATGAAGTGGAGTTGGTAGGTACAAATTCACCTTCATGGGTTGGGGTACCGTTAAAAACTCCTTCAAGGACAATCGGGGTTCTGGTTCTTCAGCACTACGAAGAGGAGAACATTTACAATGAACGGGATGTTAAATTTTTAGAATCCATCGGCAGCCAAATTGCAATAGTCATTGAACGGAAGCAAGCAGAAGTAACTCTTTCAAATGAACGAATGTTATTGCGAACGATTATTGATTTGATTCCCGACGCGATTTATGTTAAAGATATTAACGGACGAAAAAGACTTGCCAACCCGAAGGAAGTTCAACTTGCCGGGAAAAATTCTGAAGATGAAGTTCTTGGAAAGTCCGATACCGAACTATTTCCGGAGCGTCAAGAACATGGTTCAGAGGATGAGGATCAGTCGGTTTTACAAGAAGGAAAATCTATCCTTGATATTGAGGGTAAATTAGTAGATAAAAACGGAGAGGTTCGCTGGTTATTGGGATTAAAAGTACCGTTGCTGGATGCACAAGGACAAATTGTCGGTATTGTGGGTTTAAATCACGACATCACTGAGCGGAAACTGGCAGAAGAAGAAATTATCAGAAGCAATCAACAACTTTCTAAAACTGTTGCCGAGAAGGATAAATTCTTTTCTATAATTGCACATGATCTAAGGAGCCCTTTCAGTGGATTTATAAATTTAACGCAGATAATGGCTGAAGAAAGTGAATCATTTTCTAAAGATGAATTAACGGATTACAGTAAATCGATGTATGATTCCGCTTCAACCGTTTACAAATTGCTGGAGAATTTATTGGAATGGGCGCAAATGCAAAAAGGAAATATCAGTTTTAATCCGCAAGAACTTTTATTGCCTGATCTCGTATCGTTCAGTGTTAATACCATTAATCAACGCGCTTTGCAAAAAGGGATTTCTCTTGTTACCGAAATACCGCCAAACCAGAAAATTTTTGCAGATGAAAAAATGACAAATACCGTGCTTAGAAATTTTTTGTCGAACGCAGTTAAGTTCACAAAACGAGACGGCACGGTTACGGTACGCTGTAAAAAGATTGATGGTGAGATGATAGAAGTTTCAGTGAAAGATACCGGTGTTGGCATGTTGGAAAAAGATGTTAAACGGTTATTTAAAATGGAAGAAAAAGTTAGTTCAAACGGAACTGAGGGAGAACCAAGTACAGGTTTGGGGTTACTGCTCTGCAAAGAATTTGTTGAAAAAAACGGGGGAAAAGTTTGGGCGGAAAGTAAAAAGGGAGAAGGTTCAACTTTTTATTTTACGGTTCCGGTGTCTATTAACAACTCAAATAATAACAACCTTTTATAATATAAATTCACCAACTAAATGGATTAATTTTTCATATTGAAATATCTATGACGATTAAATCATTTGATACAATTCTTGCAAAGACGAAACGCATGCCGCTCTTGTATGTAGGACATGGTAGTCCGATGAACGCGATTGAAGAGAATGAATTTGTTGGAGGATGGAAATCAATCGTAAAAGAGTTACCGAAACCAAATGCTATTTTATGCATTTCGGCACATTGGGAAACAGACGGGACGCAAGTTACCGCTATGGAGAAGCCGAGAACCATTCACGATTTTGGCGGATTTCCACCGGAACTTTATGATGTGCAATATCCGGCTCCCGGAAGTCCGGAACTTGCGGTGGAAACTAAATCAATGGTTGCAAAAACGGCAATCTCGCTCGATGAAACTTGGGGACTTGATCATGGAACCTGGAGCGTGATGAAACATCTTTATCCTTCGGCAGAAATCCCGATCGTTCAACTTAGTTTGGATTACAGAAAGACTCCGCAATCTCACTACGAATTGGCTAAAGAACTTTCAGCTTTGCGGGAAAAAGGAGTGTTGATCATCGGCAGTGGGAATATTGTTCACAATTTAGGAATGATCGCTTGGAACAAAACTAATGAGCCGGAATTTGGATTTGACTGGGCGCTCGAAGCAAATGAGATAATCAAGAAATCAATTTTATCCGGCAACCATAAAGAGTTGATAAATTATAAGTCGCTGGGGAAATCAATTCAACTTGCTATCCCAACACCGGAACATTTTCTGCCGCTGCTTTATATTTTAGCGCTTCAGCAAGAAGATGAAAGCGTTAACTTCTTTAATGATAAAGCAGTGATGGGCTCATTGACGATGACATCTATTAAGATAAGTTAAATTGAAGAAGTCAAAGATCAAAAGTCAAAATCAAACAACAATTACTGAAAACTACTTTCAATAGTACCATTTACTCAATCCCTTTTACACTGCCTTTTTATTTCAATATTTCTTCCCGATTTCATTAATTCTTGCGTGAGCTTTTAGAGATGATCTATACATATTTTCACAACCTATCGCTTTGTGAAGATTTATTTTTTATTCCAAAAAACCCAACTGTAATCTGGGGATGAGAATGTCCCACTGTAAAATGAATTACTATCCCAATTATCCAGCATGATTTTAGTCACTTGATCCACCTTCAGATGAATTGGATCTTTCATCCATTCAATACGGTCGAATGAAGCGTATAAAAATTTAGGGAGTGTATTATTGCCGTTATCCATAAATACTAACGTTTCGGTAATGCCGCATTCATCATGACATGGATAGCTCCGTATAAATTTAACAGTATCATAGTTTCTTTGAATTTTCCATTCGTTTTGACTATAACCATCATATTTCCATGAATCATATTCCGTTACTTTTTCAGTTGTATTCCATTTAACATATGGATAGGGGAAATCCTCATATTTATACTTGATCTGGTTGCTTACTAGAACTGTGTCAGCAAAAGAAGCGGTTGTCATCCGACAACGAAAAATAAAATTTCCTACATTGTAGGCCATATAAGTGTGGGGAACAATAAGGGTAACTGTAGTATCGTCAATCTGTTTAAAGGTGACATTCTTTTCATTGAGAGTAACTGAATAAACTTCAATTGAATCTGTATTTATAAAATGAGCTATTATTTTTTGTCCTATCTCGACTTTAGTCTCATCTATGTAGACTTTTCCGTTTTGGGGTTGTTCGTAGACATACTCCACTATTTTTTCATTCTTATTACAACCTTGAGTAAGCATTAGAAATGCAAGCAATACAATGAATATTCTGAGATAATTTATTTTTATCGCAGTGACACAATCGGTACTCCCAGAAGTTTTACAAACAATTAGAATTAATTCGCTCATTTTATTTATTCCTTATTTCAAAAGCACCATTTTTTTTGCTTGAATTTTATTCCCGTTTCTTAAAACATAAAAATAAACTCCGCTTGCCTGCACCAGACCGAAGTTATTTGCTCCGTTCCATTGTTCAACATTCTTACCAATTTTCGGAATACCGTTGTAGAGTGTTGCAACTTTTTTGCCAAGCACATCATAAATCGAAAGTTCAACCGGAGAACTATCGACAGCAAAAAAAGTAATAGAAGTTGAAAGGTTAAACGGATTGGGATAATTTTGTTTCAGATCATACGCTTCCGGGACACCGTCAGTAATGGAAGTTACAAGCAACTTTCCGTACGTCGCTTCAAAGAATTTTCCATCTGCCGGTTCTCTAACAATGTTCTGACTGCTATCAGAATAAGTAAAATAAAATTGGAGAACATCTCCATCGCTGTAAGATGGAATAACTGAATTATAAATCCCTTTCTGCCCAATGTTCATTGGCTGCTCAACAGTTTGTATTCCATTTATTAGATGAAGAAGAACGGTTTGTGATAAAATATTTTCGCCTTCAAAACATTTATTGATAGAGTAAGTTTGATCAACTTTTTTTAGGTTTGGATATGAAATTGCTTTAAGCGAAGAAAGAAGCCCGTAACCAATCTCGTTATTCGGTGAAGAAGCATTGCCCGCTGTTGCCAATAGAATTTGTCTTATTTGCACATTCGTTAAATGAGGATAAAGAGAAAGGAGCTGCGCCCCTATTCCGGCGGCAATCGGCGCAGCAGCAGAAGTTCCGGTTGAAGTGCCGTACGCGCTTGTTGAAGTACCGGAAACGCTTGCTGAGTAATCAGAAACGCCTTGCGTAACTATTTCAGGTTTTATTCTTCCATCATAAGAAGGACCAAAAGAGCTGAATGAAGCTTTATGGTTATTATTTAAAACCGCACCAACCGCAATTACATTAAATCCATCTGCCGGAGCGCCGATATAATGCCACGAATTATCTCCATCATTTCCGGCTGAAGTAAATGTAGAAATACCAAATTGAGTAAAAGCAAGTTCAACAGCTTTGGTAACAACCGTTGTTTTCCCATCCATATCGGAATAAGCATAAGAAAAAGTGGATGGATCAAATTCGTTGTAGCCAAGCGAACTTGTGGTAATATCAACACCGATGCTGTCCATCCATTGAAGTGCGGCGGCATAATTATCTTCTTCTACGTGCGTTTCACTTCCAATGTATTCCGTTTTTGCAAGAATGAAGGAAGCATTGAAAGCAGGAGCTACAATCTTCCCTTCTTTGTATCCGCCGATAAGAGAAAAGATAGCAGTGCCGTGACTATCCTGGGAACCGACATCCCCGGCTTCGTTTGCGGTGTTGTTATCGTGAAAGACGAAATCATATTCGGCAATTACTTTTCTCGCAACGAGAGATTCGATCAATTTCCAGCGGAAGCCGGAATCCAAAATCCCGATTACAACGCTGTCCCCCGTTACTCCTTTTGCATGTACTTGCGGAATTTGAGAAAGAGCGTATTGTCCTAAAGAACTGCCGTAATCGTAAGCAAGTCCGGCGTTATCTAAAGAAGTTTTTTCAAAACTTTTGGAAGGTTCTTCTTTGAACTTCTCTTTATTAAAAGAAAGGTTTTTAACCTCTTCAACTTTTTCTATAAACGGAAGTGAAGAAATTTTTGCGATCTGTTCTTTATCAGCATAGAGAGAAACGGAGTTGAACCATTTTAATTTATTCCAGATTTTCGCTCCGGTTGCTTCAATTTTTGCTACATAAGGTTGATAAAGAGGAACATCCTGAAACGTTACAAAATTATCTGCGCCGCGGTGTTTAATTCTCCGTTGGATACTTCTTTCGGAAAGCGATTGAACGGCTTCAGTATAAGCCCGGGAAGTTTTCTGTAGAGAATTTTCTTTTGTTATTCCTTTATCCTTAAAATAAACCATGTACTTCTGCTGAGCGGAAATCGAAAAGGTTGTTAAGCCAACAACACAAATCGCAAAGATAATTTTTCTCATAAGATTCTTCCTTTATATCAATCTTCAATCTGGAGAACGGCAAGAAAAGCTTCCTGGGGAATTTCCACATTCCCGACTTGCTTCATTCTCTTCTTTCCTTCTTTTTGTTTTTCCAACAGTTTCCGCTTACGCGAAATATCGCCGCCGTAACATTTTGCAAGTACGTTCTTCCGCATAGCTTTTACGGTTGATCTTGAAATGATCTTAGCGCCGATTGCCGCTTGAATTGAAATTTCAAACAACTGGCGCGGGATCAGATCTTTCAACTTTTCACAAACTTTTCTTCCCCAATCAAACGATTTGCTGCGGTGAACGATCATTGAGAGCGCGTCAACCGTTTCACCGTTAAGCAGAATATCAAGTTTTACAAGATCAGCTTCTTTGTAACCGATATATTCATAATCGAACGAAGCATAACCGCGTGTGGTTGATTTAAGCTTATCGTAAAAATCGAAAATAATTTCCGAAAGTGGAAATTCAAATTGAAGATCGGCGCGGGTCGGATCAAGATAAGTGGTGTTTTTGTAAACGCCCCGTTTGTCCATCGCCAATTTCATAATGTTGCCGACGTACTCGCTGGGAGTAACGATCTGCGCTTTCATAAAGGGTTCTTCGATCAATTCAATATCGCCAACCGTCGGCATTGTTGCGGGATTATCAACCGTAAGTTTTGTACCATTCTTTTTATAAACAATATACTCCACGTTCGGGAGCGTGGTGATAATCGACTGATTGAATTCGCGGTACAATCTTTCCTGCACAATTTCCATGTGGAGAAGTCCGAGGAATCCGCAGCGAAAACCAAATCCAAGTGCTGCAGAAGTTTCCGGTTCGTAAACGAGCGCTGAATCATTTAAACGGAATTTGTCAAGCGCATCGCGTAAATTTTCAAACTCTTCAGTGTTGGTCGGATACAATCCGCTGTAAACCATCGGCTTAACTTCTTTATAACCGGGAAGCCGTTCAGTCGCGCCATGTTTGGCTAAAGTAACGGTATCACCAACTTTGGTATCGTTCACATCTTTAATTCCGGTAATCATGTAACCGACGTTTCCGGCAGAAAGTTCACCGGTTCTGATCTTCTTCATTCCCAAGATGCCGATGTCTTCAGTATCGTATTCCTTATCGTGCGCAAAGAATTTTATCTTCTGTTTTTCCTTCAACGTTCCATTAAAAACACGTATATAAGCAATCGCTCCTCTGTACTGATCGAAAACGGAATCGAAAATAAGCGCTTGCAACGGTTTTGTTTCATCACCGGTCGGAGCGGGAATGCGTTTGATGACCGCTTCTAAAATTTCTTCAATTCCAATCCTTGTTTTTGCGCTGGCAAGAATTATATCACTATCGTTACAACCGATAAGATCAATTACTTGACCTTTCACTTTCTCAACTTCCGCGCTGGGAAGATCAATTTTATTTAAGACCGGGATTATCTCAAGTCCCGCATCGAGCGCGAGATAAAGATTGCTGATCGTCTGCGCTTCCACACCTTGAGCCGCATCAACGATTAAAACAGCTCCTTCGCAAGCTGCTAACGAACGGGAAACTTCATAAGAAAAGTCAACGTGACCGGGAGTATCAATTAAATTTAATTTATAATCTGTACCGTTTTTAGCTTTATAATTCATCTGGATTGCGTGAGATTTTATCGTAATTCCCCTTTCGCGTTCCAAATCCATGTCGTCAAGTAATTGCGCTTTTGCTTCACGCTGGCTAACCGTACCCGTAAATTCCAGCAGAGCGTCCGCAATTGTGGACTTTCCGTGGTCAATATGAGCGATAATGCAAAAGTTCCGAATGTTTTCCATATGTTCCTTTAAATTGAATGCAAATATAAAGATAAAGCGCGCGGGATAAAATACCGGGGAGTGGTGGGTGGTGGGAAGTCGGCGGTTGGCGGTCGGCAGTTGGCAGTCAGCAATCAGCAGTTCGCAGTCGGCAGATGGGCAATTCGCAGTCAGCAGTTGGCAATTCGCAGTCAGCAGAGGGTTCGGATGTTTAGAGTGATTTTTGGACTTTTGACTTCCCCACTTTTTCCGATTGGTGAGAAAGTAGTGCATTAAATAAAGCAAAAGATGGGTTGACAATAGGCATCCATTTTTATTAACTTGTAAATAAAAAATTAGCTTTAAATGAAATATTTTGATTGGAACGAAGAAAAGAATGAGCTTCTTAAAAAAGATCGCGGTATTTCATTCGAAATAATCGTCAGTCAAATAGAAATGGGAAATTTATTGGCTGTAATTGAGCATCCAAATTCCGGGAAATATGGCGATCAACAGATTTATGTTGTTGAATATGAAAACTATGCCTATTTAGTCCCATTTGTTGAGGACGAAGAAAGAGTATTTTTAAAAACAATTATCCCGAGTCGTAAAGCGACAAAGAAATATATTAAAGGTGTAATATGAATTTAGATAAGGAAGAAAAGGAATTACTTGAATCCTACGAAAATGATGAATGGGTACCGGTTAAAGATTTAGACAAAAAGAAAATTGAATACCAACTGATTGCAAGGAACACAGCGTTAAAAAACAGAAGAATTAATGTCCGGCTATCAGAAAAAGATTTATCAAATTTGAAGGCTAAATCGTTAGAAGAAGGATTACCGTATCAAACTTTAGTAGCAAGTATCATTCATAAATATGTAGCAGGTAAGTTCAAAGAAGTTTAATAAAGTAAAAAGTGGACTTAACCGCAGTACATGTATATGAACCGACTTTGTCAGTTAAAGAATTTGCTCTTTGAGTTTAAAATATATTTGTTACTGTTTCGATTTCTTTTTAAGTTTTCTTTAGCGATAAATTAAGAATTCAGCAGGCTCTATTTCTTTGTTCGTGTTGAAGATAATTGTGGTTATTTGTCAATCTAATTGGGGGGGCATCACAGCAACAATTTCTATTAATGACATACTAATAAAAACATATGTACCGTAATATTTTACTTTTTCTTTTATTTCCAATAATATCTTTTGCTCAGACGCAAAGTGATACGCTTGAAATCGGAAGGAATCAGATTGTTTTTTTCTCTATTACTCAAACGGAATATGATTCACTTGCCAAATATGAAGATTCACATGAATTAGATGAATTTATTGCTGATTTTAATTATTACAGTTCTCAATCAGTAGAGAACTATAAAGACAACCTTACGATCGATGCAAAGTTTTCTGACGCACACTTTTTTCATATTATTACGGACAATGAGGACACATTAATAGTTAGAAATGAATTGTCTCAAATTGTTGGAGTTATTGCAAATAATGGAGAACAATTCATTCTGCAAGAAGGAGTTTTTGCCGGATATGATTTTGAAGATTTCATGAATAGAAAAATCAAAATCAACAAAAAATAGATTTTACATTTATCAGAAGTTAATAATACCAAAAACAATAGAACGGAGTACAAATGAGTAAACTAATCAAATTTGGTGAGGATGTTGAAGGATATAACCTCCGATGGTAAACGAAAGTGATATAATTACTTCTTTCTTAAGGCATGAAAATAAAGATCGAGTTAAAACACTAATCGAGAGTAAAAACGGGAGAAAAAAATTTTTATCAATTCTTGCTCATAACTTTATTAATAAAGTTGATCCCCGATTTATCAATCAAATCAGTGGGAATAAAAATGAAGTAATCGCGATTGTAAAAAAACAATTCGATGGGAATAAATGTTTTGTTGTTTCAGAATATTCAAAATTTGACGGTTTACAAATGGATTTAGAGGAAGCATTAGAGATGGTTATTGGTTTTGGAATGGGAACAATACTTTATAATAGCGACGGGACAAGAATGTTCTATGAAGGTGAAGAACAATATGAAAGATATATCATTTATAAAAAAGCTATTAAATAAACCAACTGAACACTGATTAAAAAGAGATAAAAGGAGTACCAATGAGCAAACTAATCAAATTTGGTGAAGATGTTGAAGGATACAACATCCCGGTTTTAAATGAGAGAGAAATACGGGCAGCAGCCGGAATATTATTTTTAATGATGTTCCTTACAATTCTGATAGTAATTTTTAAGCAGAATTTTGTACCGCTAAAATATGCGGTAGTAATTTTTCTAACAGATATTGTAATACGCGTTTTTATC
>Ga0209417_1002676_pt1 | contig 26434 bp, 28 predicted proteins | sample RifGroF2_FD_184002 | JGI IMG/M metagenome (GOLD analysis project Ga0209417, IMG submission 184002) | Groundwater microbial communities from Rifle, Colorado, USA - Groundwater F2 (SPAdes) (version 2) | ecosystem: Environmental > Aquatic > Deep subsurface > Groundwater | place: Rifle, Colorado... | reverse complement strand
AAAGCCGTGATCGGATCATTGAGCTGATCCAGGCTCGTTGAGAGCATACCTACTTAGTCACGGACTTAGTCACTTGTTACCAATTTCCAATAGCTATTTCAACAATTATCGGCATCAGGAAAGAGAACAGAGAGCTTGCCATCTTTTGTGGAATAGAGTGAAAGTATAGGTTCCTCTATGAAAAGATCAAGCTATCTGGATCTTGACGTGTGTCATAAATTCTAAGAATATCGACTTGAGCTTTCCCCGCCCGATAAAAAATTGTATTGTGCCGGGTCAGCACGCACTTCCTGATTCTTTTTCTTTTGTGAATCAAAGGGAATTGCTTTGGATTTATCGAAATCTGTGTCAGTGTATTCTCGGTCAAATCAATAAACTCATTAACGACCTTACCGTTCCAATGATGATGGAGGTATTCAAGGATATTTGCAAAATCGGACTCCGCTAAAGGAGACCAAATGATTTCCTTAGACACGGGGATATTTCTTACGGAACTTTTCAATTACAGCCGCACCTGCAATCCCTTTATTAGCATCAATCTCCTCAATGGCATCAGAAATTCCAATCTTTTGATTTTCAGATAACATATTCCAGTCAGAGATGTCCTTGTGGCCATTAATATAATTCAGGATCACTCCATAAACATCCTCAAGCTTGCTCTTTTCAAGGGCGTCAATCTGGCGAAAGATCCTGAGTTTTAAGTCCGAGGTTGTCATGGCGTTTTTATTTTCAAAAATAGATAAAAGTACTTACACCTTGCCATGAGTCACTTCTTTCTCTGTACGGGATTATTTTATTACCAATCTGATTATGGAGTTTTCGATTCTGGTAAAGTAAATGCCGGAAGGTAATCCTTCTATGGAAATCTGAACCGGATTCGGGGCATCCCTGGCAACCGTAGTTCTAAGTAATTGTCCGCCGGAGTTGTAGAGCCCGATATGTGTTGTATTATCGGTTATACCCGAAATATATGCCACATTCACTGCGGGGTTGGGGTAGAGCGACAGAACCGGCATTGCCATAGCTGGTTTTTCAGCCAGGTCGAGGCTTTTTGACACCCCGTCAATCCGGGTATCCGCACCATTGGTAAGCCAGCTCAGGGAGAAGCGGGCAAAATACATCTGATAGGTTTCATATTCACCAGCTTCATAGTACATGCCGATGGTGCCGTCCTGGAGCACGGTCAGGGATGAGTAGGCTGATTTCCCCGGATAAATGGTTTTTCTCACCGGCCAGGTTTCACCTTCGTCATAGCTTATCAGGACGCTGACATTAGTGCGGTTTGTGGCGTACGGAATGGAATGAAGCAATCGGTTCTTGTAATAACCATCTGTAATTGAGGTGTATCGTATCAGGTCACCGTTGCAACTGGGATCCAGTATCGCAGGCTGGGTGAATGGGGAACCCCAGGTCATTCCTTTATCGCGCGAAAGGTTGAATACCCGGTTTTGTCCGGATCGGATACTCATGAGAAGGTTTCCGTCATTGAGTTCCACAATCTTGGATTCATTGCCTTCCGATGAAGCCCTGCCTGGAGAAACCTGCCAGGTACGGGCATTATCATCGGAATAGATCACATAGCTTGAAACATTCCTGGAAAAGTTTTCCCTCACTACCAATCCGGCCATGAGCCGGCCATTTCGCAATTGAATGGCGGCTCCGGAGGTAACGAATGCGCCCTGCCATCCCTGGGTCATCGGGTTAAGGCATCCGGGCCCGTATATCTGATCCGTGATATCCGATGGAGCACTCCATGTGAGTCCATTATCGTGGCTTTTCGACTGATATATCCGGATCAGGGATGCAGAACCGGAAGAGAAGAATCCGCGGTTTCCGGCGAACAGGCATATGATGGTTCCTTTTTTTTGACCGGCCACGAGCGCGGCATCGCCAAAACCGGTCTCCGTTCCTTCCCCGTAAAGAGTTAAGGCATCACTCCAGGTCCGCCCTTTGTCGGTACTGCGACGGATAACGATATCAATATGGTTTGGCAGATCATTCGGATAATCCCATCGCCTGTCAGTCGCCGTGATGAGAGAACCATCGCGGGCAGTCACTATTGCCGGAATCCGATGATATTTAGAGCCTGCATCACCACCTGAGAACAACAACTTGTGTGCCAGGAGAAGGGTTCTGGTTCCTTTATCCTCCGGGAGAGAGAACCAGGTGCTGTTACTGGTGTTATAGGATAACGCTGACCCGGTCACCAGATTACCCTCCCTGGCGCTCTCACGGATGTCAACCGCAATCCAGAAGTAATTCTCGCCCGGAGTCAATGCCCAGTTGCCCGTAATAATGGTTTTAAATCCTGTGGGAATGACGGAAGCCAGGAGTCTGGCTGTGCTTATGTTAAACCTTTCAGACGATCCGGTGTGGTAGATCTTTATTCGCGTAACATCCTTTAAGTCTGTACTTCCAACCAGGCTTATGGTGGTCCCGGTAAGGGTTTCAGGGAACGGATCGGCGATGATACGAAAACCGCACAGGCGCTCATCGGTTTCGCCAATTCCTACCGGTAGATCGGTATGAACCATCCGGATGCCAAACCCCAACATCTGCCCGCCATGTCCTTTGCCTGAAATGTCTGTTACGGTTCCTGAAGCAGTATTTTCGAAGTCATATGCAGCCACCAGCCCATAGAAATTTGGCTTTGCAGCGGTTTGATCAGCCTGGATTTCATTCCCGGTCAGGGCTCTTTTCCAAATGCGCAACTCATCCATAAAACCTCGCCAGAACTGATATTTTACAGGATCATCCGGGTCGGTAATCCCGCATCCGACCAATAAATCACAGGAATTTTCAATTTTATATTTCCCTATTTGGCTGCTTGAGCTGGTACTGACCAGCTGTCCGTTAATGTAAATCTTCGATGTCTTTTCCTCCCGGTGGTATACCCATGCCACGTGATTCCAGAAACCGGCAGGAAGTGTTGCAGCATAGGCGGCGCCAAGGCTCCTGTTTTCAGAGTTGTACAGGTTCAGTCCAAAATTCGGCTTAAGTGCAGAACTATAAGAACAGAACTCATACCGGCCACCGGGTACATAGGGATTTCCTTTGCTGATAACCCGGGAGGTGGCCTCGAAATCCGCCTGGCAGATCCTGAAAGTCATTGTATAACTTTCCCCTGTATCGATATTAAAATCAGCATGATTTTTCAAAACCATGTGCTGGTCAACTCCATTTAATATCAGGAATTTTCCTTCTGCTGTAACCTGAGCTATTGAATTGAAGGTCACAGAAAGAAATGCAATGATCAGTATTACAATTCGATACAGATAATGCATAGGTTGAGGTTACCGACTTCCTCAACAAATATATACATACATAACTGTTGTTCAACCGTTGACAAAAATTTATTCCACGAATTTTAAACCTCGGGTGCAGATCCCATTCATGAGGGAATCAAGCGATCGGGGATTTAACATGAAACCACTGTAATGCCTTGAATTAGAAGCGCAGAACAGTCCCATACCTGAAACAATATTGGAATAGAGGGAATTATCGAGATCAGACTCGTATTGAATGGACCGATAATAATCGTTGAAAGCCCGTGAGGCATAAGTCACACCAAATTCCATGTGGTCAAACCGCCTTGCCTGAACCAGTGGGTCCTTCTTGATATTGTTGATAATCAGGGTGAAAAACCAACCCTCATCGAGATTGAAATGATCAGTCCTTGTATCACTGTTTCGGATAACAGCCGGATAGTTTCGTTTATACCGGATACTTTGGTGCTGCCAGTCCTGGTTGATTTTTTCAAAATAATGGACTACCACATGAAACTCGGTCCAGAGTGTATCAGGCAGGTAAATACTGATTTCATTTTCGGTTTGTTCCGGGAAAAGATTTACCGGGGTATGGGTGTGCAAACCCTTTCCAAACTGCAGGGAAGGCTCCGGTGGAATTTCAGTTTCAGCGTAGAGGAAATGAGGGTTTCCTGAAAGGGCAACTGTCAGGGTATACAGAACCATTGTCCCGGGAGCAGGGTCAATGATATTCATCGCAGCACATTCATAATGGACATTCGGTTCTGCACGGAAAATTCCTTCCATCCTTGGAAGACCCTGAACCCGTCTCAACCGGCTTCTTTCAATTACCAAACCTTCCGGCGTCCTGAGCTCCAGAAAGACATCGGCTTCAGGAACGGTCACCACAAAAGGGGCAGCCGTCAAATTTCCCGGAGAATCCATCGGGTTGATTGATTGGGTGAGGTAAATCCGATGTATGGAATCATCCGGTGAGATTATGCCATAGACCACCGGAATCGGGTCCGACGAAAGCACCAGGTCAATATCGTTCCGGCAGCCCTGACCGGCAAGAATCAGGGCAAGGACCGCAAAGTATTCTATTGATAGTCTTTTACGCATCGCACGGGTAAGGCTACCTGTCCATAATTGAATTCGCCCCAATCAATCGGCCAGCCTTCATAGGCTGCCGCACCCCAATCTCCTTCATAAACTATCGCCAGCGCATCCGTTTCGGATGAATTCCGATAGAGAGCCCAGCTTTTAAATCTGCCTGGTTTAGTGCCGTCGTTGATCCATAAACTTGAGCGGGAACCCTGACCGTCCCATTTTCCCGCCGACCGGACAAAACGCCCGCTCAGCCTGAGATCAAGCCCCAGGATGCCGTCCTCAAGCAGGTATTTCCCAAGGTTTTTTTTAAAGTAAACCAGATCATTTATCTCCCTGATATCTTTCTTCCTCGGCAAACGCCAACCGGGCGGACAGATCCCGGCCACGGAATCTTCCCCTTCGCGGGTAGCTTCACTCCAGGTATAATAAGCTCCATATTCATCATTCTGATCAGCATAGTATTCAATAATGCCATTTGGTCGCGTAATAACAAAATCCTCGGTTTTTTGTCCATACATCAGGTTCTCGCTCATCCACCAGCGGTTAACCAGCAGGACCGCAGGGTAAGGCCGGCCATCCCTGGAATCCGTGAATGAAGAGTCCCGAAATACCTCCCTGACGTCAACAATAAAGGTGTTTGTAGACCGGTTGCCTGCTCCATCCTGAACTTCCCCGGTTACCGAATAGAGGCCGTTAGTTGGAAACCGCCATGAAAACTGCTTTGAAATTGAAAAATCAGTCTCCCATTTTCCGTCACTTTCAGCATCCCACCGGATTTTCAATTGCCAGGGTTCGGTCATGTCATCAACTGAGCCTGCCCCGTCAAACAAAAAAACAGTCAGGGAGTCACCCTGCTCCGGGAATACCCGGACCAGGCAATCAGGTGGATTACGGTCGATAGGATTGCACCCTGATAAAGCAATGATGAGAGGAGCAGCCAGCCGTGACAGGAGTTGGTTCATAGGGTTACCATTCGCTGTTGGCAACAAAACCGAGGTCCCGGGTATAACGTCCCCTGATTAATGAATCCTGGGCGCGCCCTGAGAAGATCAAGCCATTGTACCGGACTGTGTTTTTTGAACCCACAACACCGATGGCACCTGGAATATTGCCATTAGGGTTTATCCGGTCATCAATTTCCAGATCGAACCATTTCAAATATCGGGATAGAGTGGTATCAGCTGCAGTAATTGCAATGGTAAGGTCAACCGGTTTGCGGTAGTCAACCTGTTCATCCCTTCTGACCTGGGTGGCAATAAAGGAGAAAAAAGGATCCGAGAAAAAGCGGTAGTTGAAATGTGTTTTCTCATATTCAAGTTCTTCCGGATCCATTTGCCGGCTGAAATGCATGGTTCTGATGGTTTCTTCCCCTGATTTCAGAAATTCCATATAAGTAAAGGACAGAGATAATTCGTAGAGTCCTGCTTCGTTATAATCGGGCCAGGAGAAAAGGGTGGGATCTTCGTAAAAATAGAATCTTTTGAACCCGGGTTTCGGGTACAGGACCTGGAAGGTGTCCATGAGGTGAAAACTTGATATGAGCGTGTCACCTTCCGTGGGTAGAATAACCACGAGTTCATAAAACCCGCTCTGCAGCCTGCCGGTCAGCTTGTAAGACTCATTCGGCAACCCGGGAAAGTATCCCTCATTGCGTTCCGGTCCGCTCATCCGGGTAAAGGTATACTTGCGGGATCCTGATGTCTCACGCAAAAACACCGTTGCATCCTTGTAAAAAACCTTGTCAGGATCCGAAGCCAGGGTCCTGGGATCGTCTGTGCCTGCAAAACTTTTGGAGAGCTTAATGTAGTGCACGGTATCATTAATATCCAGCACTCCATAAATAACCGGAACCGATGAGCCGGGCATAACCACATCGACAGACTCGCTGCAGCCGGAAGTAATTACACCCAGCAGCAGGATGAAAACAGATATTCCTGAACCAATCTTCATATGCGTAAGCAGCGGGCGGTAAAATTAGACAAAAGAGTTCCAATGAAATGATTATTTTCCGCCTTATTTTTTTTGCATGGATACTGAGCAAAGGTTCCCCGATATTTATTATGAAGCGTTTAATGATTACAAGGTTCTGAGCGACAGGGCCCGGCAACATCTGAGTTTGAATTATGCCAGGCCCGGGGACCTTATGACCAGTCTGGAGCGAATGGAAAAGGCCGTTACCATTCAATTGAAAAGAAATGATTGGTTTATGTTTGGCCGGCTCAACCTTGAGAAGGAGATCAGAAAGAGCCTGCTCATATTCCGTAAGCGCATATATCAGGAAAGCGAGGTGCAGCATAGAAATAGCAAGTATTTAGATCTTTTTCTGAAGGCACATCGTTTCCAGTTTCGCCATTATCGCCTGAATGGCACATATTCCGATCTCGATCAGGTACTGGATGCCATTATCAGTCGGATTCACCCTCCCTGGCCGGGCCCGCATCCGGTTATGGATGTATGGATTAGAGCCAAAATTCATGATGCAGCTTCACATTTACCGGAAGAAATCGTTAAAAATGGCGGTATCGCAAAAATTCTCCGGGCAGTTGCCGGAACCTTCCTTTATGCGCTCACGGATCTCACCGATGAGACATCGATAAAGGATGCCACCGGAAGAATAGATCTGGCTTGCAGGGCGGGTTTCTATTTCGGGTATCTCCATCCCCTTGTTGATGACCTGCTGGATTCATCCGATCATCTTTCAATCACGGAGAAAGAGGAGATGACCGGGGCCCTGAATTACTGGATTGGTGGGGATTTTAGCAAGAATGTAAGCGCTGACGCATCTCCAGGTCTGGCCGAAATCAGGAAAGCCTTGATGGAGCTGTACGGCCTGTTCCCGGATTTTGCGAGACCGATGGCTCAAAAGCTCCTCTATATGCTTCATTTCTCACAAACGGCTGATGCAGCGCACCTGAAATCCGCCAATCCCGAATGGCCTGAGCTCTATACACATGCTTCTCTGAAGTCATTGTTATCACTGATGATTGCAGATTATTTCAGTGGAAATTTCAGGACCGGTCTGAATGAGGATCTTATGCTCGAATCAGGCTTGATCATGCAACTGACCGACGACCTGCGGGACTTCCCCGATGACTATACTCACGGGGTTATCACGCCGTTTACTCTTTACGCCCGATTTGATTTCAAGGATTATCCTCATCCGTGGCTGATACTCATGCGTGCGCTTGACCGGTATATTGGCGACAATGAAGATTCCGGAACGATCAGGGAGATCCTGTTGAATAACCTTATGATATCGCTCAAAGACTCCATTCTGGCGAAAGATACCATGGTTTCCGCAAAGCTCAGGGGCGACCTTAAGCAAATTTCCTTATGTTCCTTTAACCTGATAAGCAGGATCTCCGCCCGAAAACTGAGAACGGATGATCCTGAAATGGAACTGTTCAAACCCATCGATCGTTTTTACAGGCAGTAAAACTATTCCTACCTTAGCGGGCTAATATTTTCAGATAATGAGCCGACCCCTTATCCTTGTTACCAATGATGACGGTTATAAAGCACGTGGAATACAGGAACTTTCAAAAGTCGCTTCCCTGCATGGTGATGTAATTGTGGTAGCACCAACCACAGGGCAGTCGGGCATGTCGCATGCAGTGACGATGAATCACCCCATACGGTTGAGAACCATCAGTGAGAACGGGTCCTGTTCAATTTACGCCTGCACCGGGACACCGGCAGATTGTGTGAAAATTGCACTGAACCAAATACTTGACAGGCATCCTGATATCATTGTTTCCGGTATTAACCATGGTTCGAATGCTTCGGTGAGCCTTTTTTACTCAGGAACCGTAGCTGCAACCATTGAAGCTTGCATGAACGGCATTCCCTCCGCTGCTTTTTCTGTGGATGACCATTCTCCCGAAGCCGATTTCAGGCTTGCCAGTCAATATGCAGGGCCTGTAATCCGCAACCTGATTGAACGGGGATTGCCAGCCAACTCCTGTTTAAACATCAACTTCCCGCGGATAAGTCCTGAGGAGTGCAGGGGAATGAGAGTTTGCCGGCAAGCCCGGGGCGTTTGGAAGGAGGAGTTCGAGAAAAGAACCGATCCCCGCGGGCAGGAGTATTTCTGGCTGACCGGCGAATTTCATAATCACGAGCATGCCGCCAGTGATACGGATGAATGGGCCCTTGCAAACAATTTTGTGGCTTTGGTGCCCGTTAGTGTTGACATAACCGATTATACAAACATTGAATTATTGCGCGGATGGGACCTGCAGGTTTAACTAAATATAATTCAATCTGGCTGGGATTGTGCCTTGGCCTGGCGGTTCCGGTACTTGCATTTTTTATTTTTTACCTGGTCAGATACAGCAATCTGAGCCTGGGAGAATTTATTGCCGTTTATAAGAACCTCGGTATACTGACCCATATCGTTTCGCTGTCCGTCATTCCGGATCTCCTCGTTTTTTTCGGATTTATCAGGAAAAACCTGCTCAAATCCGCCCGCGGTGTCCTCCTGGCTACCTTTATTTTCACTTTAACAGTCATCATCATACGTTTTACCTAACTTTCATCGGTCATCCGTCATCGGTCGTCCGTCATCAATCCAAAATCCCATGCGTTACTTCCTCATTGCCGGAGAAAAATCGGGAGACCAGCATGCCGCAGGCCTGATGATCCGCATCCGGGAGCAGGATGCACAGGCAGATTTCCGGTTTATCGGTGGTGATGCAATGTCGGAGGCCTCTGGAAATGAACCGCTTTTGCACATAGATAGGCTCGGTTTCATGGGGTTCACCCAGCTTCTCGGACAGGCTGGCAGGATTTTGAAGCTATTTAAGGTTTGCCATCAGGGCATCCTGGAGTTTAAGCCCGATCTGATCATCCCGGTGGACTTTGGGGGATTCAACCTTCGGCTGATCCGGTGGGCCGGCATCAGGGGGTTCAGATCGGTATACTATATCACCCCAAAGATCTGGGCCTGGATGCCATCGCGGGGTAAGAAAATCGCGCGATATTGCGAAAAGGCACTCTGCATACTGCCCTTTGAGCCTGATTTTCTTAGCCGATACGGGGCGGATTCTCATTATACGGGCAACCCCGTGGTCGAATATACGGAGCCTGTTGTCAAACAGGATCCTGGACAGGTGAGAAAGCGCCTCGGTCTTCCGCAAAAGGAGATTATTGCGCTTCTGCCAGGCAGCCGCAACCAGGAGATACGAATGCTGTTACCCATCATGGCCGGTGTGATCCCACATTTTCCGGCCTTTCAGTTTGTCATTGCAGCCTGTGATCCTTTCCCTGATTCCTATTATCAGAATTTACTTCCAGGAATGCCAGCCACGCTTGTGAGAGGGAAAACACTTGAGCTCCTCCGGGCTTCAAGAAGTGCCCTGGTAACTTCAGGAACAGCAACCCTTGAAGCAGCATTAACAGGCACACCACAGGTTGTCTGTTACCGGACATCCGGAATCTCCTACCTGGTTGCACGGCTTCTGATCCGGGTAAAGCATATTTCCCTGGTCAACCTTGTCCTTGGAAGAACCTGCGTGGATGAATTGATTCAAGGCAGGCTCAAGGTTTCAACCCTCCAAATGAGCCTGGAGCGTATAACTGCAGAGGGGCCCCGGCGGCAGGAAATCCTTGAAGGCTACCGGGAAATGAAAATACGCCTGACCGACAGGAAGAGTGCTGAAGAGGCTGCCCGGATTATCGTGGCTGCTGCCATCAGAACCTAAGCCTTACGGTTTTTTTTCTACATTTGTAGCTCTCAAAATCTGCTCACGTATGCTAACCTTATTTATACGGGAAATAAACAGTTTCTTCAGCTCGGTTACCGGGTATGTGGTAATTGTCGTTTACCTGGTTCTGACCGGCCTCTTCCTCTGGGTTTTCCCGGGCGAATTCAACGTTCTGGATTCAGGATATGCCAGCCTCGACCCCATGTTTATAATTGCGCCCTGGGTTTTTCTGTTTCTGGTTCCTGCCGTAACGATGCGGCTTTTTTCTGATGAGAAGCGTACAGGGACACTTGAACTGCTGCTTAGCCGGCCCATGAGCGACCTTAAGATTATTTTGGCCAAATACTTCGCTGGGGTGGTTCTGGTGCTGCTGGCGATACTGCCAACACTGGTTTATTACATTTCAGTGAGCACGCTCGGAAATCCTCCCGGAAACCTTGACACCGGAGGATTCTGGGGATCCTTTCTGGGGCTGATTCTATTGGCTGCCATTTATGTATCCATCGGACTCTTTACATCGTCGCTTACAGAAAACCAGATCGTATCCTTCATTCTCGGTGTGGTGGGTTGCTTCCTCTTTTTTCTTGGATTTGATTACCTGTCGAAATTGGGTTTCTCAGGCTCGCTGGAAAACATTCTGGCCGGATTGGGCATCTCTTTTCATTACAATTCACTGGCCCGCGGAGTGATCGATACGCGAGACGTTATTTACTTCCTCTCGGCCATCGGAGTTTTTATACTTTTTACCAAGATTGTTTTAGAAAGCCGTAAATGGTAGGAGGAAATGATGGACAAAAGAAAAGTTAAACGGCAGAATTTACTTGAGCTGGGGCTCCTGCTCCTGGTTGTCGTTCTCCTGAATATCGCCGGATCTTTTATTTATTACCGGATCGACCTGACACAGGAAAAAAGGTACAGCATATCCGAAGGAACACGCAGCTATTTGGCTGGCCTCAAGGATGTAGTCTATATCAAGGTTTATCTTGACGGTAACAGCATGCCCGCCAGTTTCATGAGACTGAGCAAAGCGACACGGGAACTTCTCAATGAATTCAAGGTCTATGGCAAATCAAACATTGAGTTTGAATTCATCAATCCGTCTGAAAGTCCCGATGAAAAGACCCGCCGTGAGATATACAATGAACTGGCCAAGGATGGCCTGCGTTACTATAACGTGCAATCCCAGCTTGCCAACGGAACATCCGTGCAACAGGTAGTGTTTCCCGCTGCTTTGCTCTCCTACCGGCAGCATGGTCAGGAATATGAGCGGGTGGTCAATTTCTTTTCAGGAACCATCAGCAATACATTTGGCGATGAATCCATCAATAGGGCGATAGAAACTCTTGAATATGAGTTTATTACAGGAATTCGCACCGTCTCCCGCGATAATACCCCAACCATCGGTTTTGTGGAAGGTCATGGTGAACTGACCCAGTATGAGTCGGCGCGGTTTTCAAGGGCATTAGCGGATTTTTACCTGGTGGAAAGGGTTGAAATTGCCGGGCAGATAAGTGCTTTGGACAAGTTCGGGGCAATTGTGATCGCCGACCCAAAGGAAAAGTTTTCGGAACAGGATAAATTTATCATTGATCAGTATATTCTTCGTGGTGGTAAGGTTCTCTGGATGGTTGATGCCATTAAGGTAGACATGAACCAGATTGCCACGCAAAAAGAGACTATGGGCATTGTCAACAGCGTGATCAACATCGGGGATATGCTGTATACTTACGGTGCACGCATTAATTCAAGCGTGGTGCAGGATATTGAATGCTCGCTTCTTCCTGTTGATGCGAGGGAGGAGGGCGCCGACCAGCCTAAATGGCAGCTGGCTCCATTTGTTTACTTTCCCCTGATCTCCGGCCAACCGAATAGTATCATATCGAGAAACATCAATCCGGTGAAATTTGAATTTGTAAGTCCCATCGATACCGTTGGCGAAGATTCTGAGTTGAGAAAGACCATCCTTCTCAGTACTTCGGGAAACTCAAGGGTCGTAAGAACCCCGGTCAGGGTAAGTACCGATATTTTTGCTGAAAGGATAGACGCATCAAAGTTTCCTATGAGTAATCTTCCTGTGGCAGTGCTGCTTGAGGGTAACTTCAAAAGCCATTTCCTGCACCGCCTCATGCCCGATTTTGTCAGCAACGGGGTTTTCAAGGTTTTTGAGAAAAGTGAGAAACCAAGCAAAATGATTGTTATTGCCGACGGTGAAGTAGGCCGGAATTTTGTGGAGCTTCGTGATGGGCAGTACTTTACTTCACCCCTTGGCTATGACCTTTCCACAAAAACCACCTTTGGAAATAAGGATTTTTTGCTGAACTGTATCAACTATCTTCTGGATGATGAGGGAGTTATGTCTCTTCGTTCGCGTGAGGTCAGAGTTCGTCCTTTGGACATGGTCAGGATCAATCAGCAAAAGACGCTTTGGAAAATGGTTAATCTGATTATACCGGTTGCCGTGATACTGCTGGCCGGTTTGATTTATCTGTTTATCAGGAAAAGAAAATATACCAGGTAGAATGAAGAAAAACACTATAATTCTGATGATTATCCTGATATTGGGTATCATCGTAATCGTTTTTGCCACGCACACTTCCAGCAGCAGTGTTAAAAAGGAGCTTCGCGACTTTGCGGTTGAAGACACTGCATCCATAACCAAGATTTTTATGGTCAGAAAAGACCTGGCCGAGGTAACCCTTACACGGTCCGGAAACCGGTGGCTGGTTAATGACAAGTATCTGGTGAGGCAGGATGCCATTGACAATCTCCTTAAAACACTATACCGCGTGAGGATCAAATCGCCGGTTTCAAAATCCATGATGGATAACGCAGTTAAAATGCTGGCCACCCGGAACACAAAAGTCGAGGTGTACGAGGGTAAAAGGCTGATAAAAACGATTTACGTGGGCGGGCCGACTCAGGACCAGATGGGAACTTTTATGATGATTGAAGGCTCATCCGTACCCTTTATCATTCATATTCCCGGTTTTATCGGCTACCTTTCGTCACGCTTTTTTACTGATGAAAGAAGCTGGAGGTCAACCGAGATCTGCCGGTACAATTTTAACGACATAGCCGCCGTCTCTGTGGAGAACCCGGCAAATCCGGAAGAATCCTTCCGGATTGAAAATCTTGGAAACAGCAGGTTCGAAATACGCTCCCTCTCCGGGCGGCAGAATCCGGCCCCGCTGGATACCATTGGGTCCAAGTTTTATCTTAGTCAGTTTGAGCGACTCAATTTTGAATTCTTTGCAGACAGTATCCCGGAGCCCGACCTTACTTTCGTTAAGACTGTAAAACCTTTCCGAACGGTAACACTTGAGGACAGGAACGGGCTGACCCGAACCATCAAGGCATGGCCCCGGTCAGGCATGGGCAAGGAAGATGTGGAAGGAAACCTGCTTCAAACGGATGATGAACGCATGTGGGGGCTGATCGATGATAAGGATTGGGTCGTAATCCAGTACTATGTATTTAATCCCATTTTCCTGCGGTTTGATGATTTTTTTGTTGAGGGACGCTGGGAATAAGAAAAATCAGGCAGTTTTTGTTAATTTTAGAAGTTTATCTAAAGACTCTGACCGAATTAAACCAACACATATGAAGTTCATAATTTCGAGCACCGACCTGCTATCCCACCTTCAGGCAATCAGCCGGGTGATCAGTTCAAAGAATACGCTTCCGATTCTGGATAATTTTCTTTTCCAGATGAGCGGAAACGAGTTGGTAGTTACAGCTTCTGATCTGGAAACCACGATGATAACAACAATTCATCTGGATAATGCCGATGGTGATGGTTCCATCGCCATACCGGCCAGAATTATTGTTGATACACTGAAGGAGTTTCCTGAGCAGCCCCTGACCTTTGATATCAACCTGGATTCATTGGGCATTGACATTATCTCAGAGAACGGAAAATTCAGTATTGTTGGTAAACCCGGAATAGATTTTCCGGTTATCCCCGCCCTCAAGGAGGACCGTCTCACGGATGTTTCTTTTGCTGCAGAATCCCTGAGCAAAGGAATCAGCCGGACCCTTTTTGCCACAGCCGATGACGAGCTGAGGCCTGTAATGAATGGAATTCTTGTAGAGCTTCGCAGCGACATGGCAACATTTGTGTCTTCAGATGCGCATAAACTCGTGAGATATAAAAGGAAAGACATCCGCTCTGCAAAGGATGCTTCCTTCATTCTTCCAAAAAAACCGGCGAACCTCCTGAAAAATATCCTGCCGCGTGAAGAGAACGAAGTCACTCTGGCTTTCGACGAAAAGAATGCCGTATTCACCCTTTCTGAATATAAGCTTATCTGCCGCCTTGTTGAGGGTAACTACCCGGCATACGAATCGGTTATCCCAAAAAACAACCCGAACAAGCTTTATATTGACCGGATAGAGTTCTTAAATACCCTTCGCAGGGTTTCGGTCTATTCTAATCAGGCCAGCAACCTGATTAAACTCCAGCTGAGATCCAATCAGATGGTCATATCCGCACAGGATATAGACTATTCAATCTCAGCTGTCGAAAAGATTAATTGCCAGTACGGCGGGGACAGCATGGAAATCGGTTTCAAATCTGTTTTTCTCATCGATATTCTCAACAATATCGTTTCCGAGGAGGTAGTTGTTGAATTAGCCGATCCTACCCGAGCCGGAATTGTTCTTCCCAAGGAGGAGGAATCAGAGGACGAAAACCTGCTGATGCTCCTGATGCCCATGATGATCAATGCCTGAAATAAACCCCGCTCCGGCGGGGTTCTTTTTTCCTCCGATGAAACGCTTTAAACTTTCCGATCCCGGACAAACAACTTTTAACTTCATGAATATTGTATTAACGCGCCCGATTGTTTTCCTTGATATTGAATCAACGGGACTCAATATCGCAACCGACAGAATTGTTGAGCTTGCGCTCCTGAAAGTTGATGTCGCAGGGGATAAGGTAACCAAAACATACCGGGTAAACCCGGGCATGCCGATCCCTCCTGAAACTACCAGAATCCATGGAATCTCGGATGCGGATGTGAAAGATTCACCCACTTTTTCGATGATCGCAGGCGAAGTGGCCTCACTGATCCGTGGCTGCGACCTCGGCGGATATAATTCCGATAAGTTCGATATTCCCATGCTGGCCGAAGAGTTTGCCAGGGTGGATTACGACATCGATCTGAAAGAGAATAAGTTCGTCGATGTACAGGCTATTTTTTTCATGAAGGAACCCCGCAATTTGTCGGCTGCCTATAAATTTTACTGCAGCAAGGATCTGGTCGATGCCCATTCGGCAACCGCCGACGTGGAGGCTACCTGGGAAATTCTGCAAGCCCAGCTGGCCCGGTATACTGACCTGAGTCCAACGGTTGAATCACTCTCATCGCTGGGTCAGGCAAACCGGTTTGTCGACTTTGCCGGACGCATTATTTGCGACGAAAAAGGTGATGAATTATTCAATTTTGGCCGGTATAAAGGTCAGAAGGTAGTCGATGTGTTCCTGCGTGATAAGGGGTATTACAATTGGATGATGGATGGCGATTTTCCCGCCTATACAAAACGTGTCATCAGTCGTATATATTTGAAATTAAGAGGATTATAGTTATGAAAATCATTGCAGTCGGCCGAAACTACCTGGAACATGCCCGGGAACTGAATAATCCCGTTCCATCAGAACCGGTTGTTTTCCTCAAACCTGAAACCGCCGTCATCAAGGGTAATAAGCCCTTCTTTTATCCTGATTTCTCCCAGGAAATACATCATGAGGTTGAGATAGTTCTTAAGATCAGTAAAGTCGGTAAGAATATCGGAGAAAAATTTGCTGCCCGGTATTATGAGGAGCTAACGGCAGGCATTGATTTTACGGCCCGCGACCTGCAGCAGAAGGCAAAAGAGAAAGGCTTGCCGTGGGAGAAATCAAAGGCATTTGACGGTTCCGCCCCAGTGGGTACTTTTATCAGCAAATCGGCCATCAGGGATCTCTCTTCATTTGAATTCAGCCTCGATATCAATGGATCCCGGGTGCAGACCGGTCGGACTTCTGATATGATTTTCTCGTTCGATTACATAATCTCGTATGTGAGCCGGTTCTTTACCCTGCAGATGGGTGACCTTATCTATACCGGCACTCCGGCAGGGGTGGGACCCGTTCATCCGGGCGACCGGCTGACTGCAGCCATTGAGGGCCGTATTTTGCTGGATTTCGAGGTCAAATAGGCTGAGTTTCCGTAAGGTCGAGGGTTTGGATAATCCTCTTGCAAAGGTCGCTTAATTCCTTTTCTGATATTGTTAATGGGGGTGCTACCCTGATAGCATTATGGCAAAACAGGAAATAGTCAAACAAAAGACCCTGGCGGAGGCTTAGTTTAAAAAACCGGTCCACTCTTTCCCCCGAATCCAAAACCACAGCCAGCATCAGTCCTTTTCCACGAATCTCAAGAATGGACGGATGCTGCAGGTTTTTTCTGATGAACACCTCATGCTGGCTTGATTCTTTGGCGAGCTGCCTGCGATTGATAATATTGAATGATGCCAGTCCGGCCGCACAGGAAACCGGATGGCCACCGAAAGTGGTAAGATGACCCAATACAGGATCACGGGTAAATGCCGACATGATTTTTCCCGATGAGATAAAGGCTCCCAGCGGCATTCCACCCCCCAGGGCTTTAGCCAGGATGAGAATATCAGGAATCACTTTTTCGTGCATGAAAGCAAATAATTCGCCGGTTCGGCCGAAGCCAGTCTGAATTTCATCAAACAGGAGCAGGCTGCCGGCAGCGTTGCATTGCTCCCTGAGGGCTTTGAGGAATCCCGGAGCCGGCGGAATAATGCCGGCTTCGGCCTGCAGCGGCTCCACAATGACAGCAGCAGTGTCCCGGCTGATTTGATTGAGCTGGGCAAAATCATTAAAATCAAGGATCCTGACAGAAGGGAGCAGTGGCCGGAAAGCGGTCTTGTACAGTTCACTTCCCATTACACTGAGAGCTCCATGGGTCGATCCATGATAAGCATTGCGGAAGCAGATCAATTCATGTCTTCCGGTGTGGCGTTTGGCCAGCTTGAGCGCTCCTTCAACGGCCTCAGCACCCGAATTGGTAAAGAATACCTGCTCAAAGGAACCCTGCGGGAGTGAATCAATCAGGGCTTTGGCATATTCTACCTGCGGAGCCTGGATATACTCCCCATACACCATGGTGTGCAGGTATTTTTCGGCCTGGCACTTGATGGCCTCTATAATTTCAGGGTTGGAATGCCCCGTGTTGCTGACCGAGAATCCGCTGATCAGGTCGTAATACTTGTTGCCCTCAGGATCAAATACAAAACAACCCTCGGCATGGTCAATCTCAAGGCCAATCGGGTAGGGGGATGTTTGTCCAAGGTATTTGAGGAACGATTCTTTCAACGGATTCATCGGAATCACCGGGACATTAGATTCAGGCTGGCCAGCAGCTGTTCCTTGTAGGATTTCCCAACCGGGATCTCATGGTCCACGGTGCCATCATTGATTACCAGGCTGGTTCTCTGGATCTCATTGATTTTGTTGATATTCACGATATGCGAACGGTGTACCTGAAGGAATTGGTCGGGAGGCAATTTCTGCATGATGGCCTTCAGAGTGAAATGAACCGTCAGTTTTTCCCTCGAGGTGATTACGAGTACATAGTTTTCCAGGGCTTCAACCCACAGAATTTCATCATAACTGAGTTTGATCAGGCTTGCACCTTTTCTTACGAATATCTCGTTCTGGATTTTCTGAACATTCTGCTCCCGCCGCCATTGAGTGTAGGCCTTGGATACGGCTTTATAAAACCGCGCATAGGTGATCGGTTTTAAAATGTAATCGGTCACATCATATTCAAAAGCCTCGAGGGCATATTTCTCCTGGGCGGAAAGAATGATAACCACAGGCCTTTCGGAAAGGGTTTTAAGGTATTCCATCCCCGACATTTCAGGAAGTTCTATGTCCAGGAGAACCAGGTCAATTTTTTCGTTGGTTGAGGGAGCGTTTATTGCTTCAACTGCAGAGGCATAGGACCCTATGAGGTTGAGCATCCGGGTTTTCTGGACGAAGATTTCAACCAGTTGCCGCGATTCTTCATAATCCTCAATAATGATACAGTTCATGGGTTTGATTGGCATGGGTCTTTCTTTTGATTATCAAAGATATATCTTTTTTCAAGCTGATCAGAATGCTTGACACTTTTTCGCAGCCATTCGAGTATCAGGAGATCTGACTCCTCTGAGGCCAGTTTCCAGTCAATAGCTGATTTACGGAGTTTTTGGCTTAGGGTATAAAGTATGATGGCGGCTGAAACAGAGATGTTATAGCTTTCCGTGAATCCGGCCATGGGAATACGGATAAAATCATCGGCCAGATCGAGGATTTCGGTGGTTATGCCCCGCATTTCAGTACCGAAAACAATGGCGGCCGGACCGTTCAGCAGATCAAAATCATCAGGACTGACATCACGGACATGGGGGGTTGTTGCGACGATGCGGTAGCCCCTAGACCGAAGGGCAGAGATGGCTTCCTTTGCCGGGCTGTCCGTTTGGTTATGCTTGTAGAGCGTTAACCATTGGGCGGATCCGAGTTCCACATCAGGATTGAGCGTATAGCGGTTTTTCTTTTCTATGATGTGCACATCCTGAATTCCCAGGCAGTCGCAAGTGCGGAGGACCGCGCTTGCATTGTGAGGCTGGAAGATGTCCTCCAGCACTACCGTAAGATAACGTGTCCTTTGTGCCGCTATCTCCGTCATGAGCTGAAAACGCCGTTCGGTGGCAAACTGCGAGAGGTACTGAATCAGGTCATTCATGATAAAAAAAAAGGGAGTGACATGCACTCCCTTTGAATGAGATTAAGACGGTTATTTTACTTTACCGGTCAGTTCTGTTCCTGCTTTGAATTTTACAACCTTTTTGGCAGCGATTTTGATGGGCGCTCCAGTCTGGGGGTTACGGCCGGTCCGGGCATTCCGTTTTGAAACGGAGAATGATCCGAATCCTACAAGGGCAACACGACCACCACCCTTAAGAGTAGCAGCTGTGGTTTTTACGAATGCATCCAGAGCTCTTTTAGCATCAGCTTTGGTAAGGTTAGCATCCTTTGCAATGGCGTCAATTAATTGTGCTTTGTTCATAAAAACTGTTTTTATGGGTTAGTGAATAGTTGCAATGCTATACAAATTTAGGCCATTATTGATTTTACGCAAATTTCAGAGGGTATTTTTTTACAAAAGTTGGTTAAAATCAAGGGTTTGTTGATAACTGTCTGATCTTATGCACTTTTTTCCACTTTGTGGATGCTACCTCACTGTTTTCACGACCTTCAGAAGGCCGGATACCGTGATTGGTTTCGTGAATACCACAAATTTTTTTATTTTTGCGCCATGGAGAAATGGCAGAGTGGTCGATCGCGGCGGTCTTGAAAACCGTTGTGCCTGCGAGGGCACCGGGGGTTCGAATCCCTCTTTCTCCGCCAAAAACCTGCTGCGATTTCTGCGTAGCAGGTTTTTCTTTTTTACGGACTGCCGCACAGTAGTCTGTGCGAGATGTCCGTAAAAAAGAAAAACACTACTCCGCAGGAGAAAAATCGCAATAGGTTTTTGGATCCCTCCCCCCCTGGGATCATGCCGACCGCAGGGAGGTATAACCCCGGTAGTGGGTGTGGGTTCATGTGTGGGTGTCGGGATGCACAAGGATATGTACGGAAAAGCATTATAGGAGATGCCAAATCGGTGACCTGTCAATAGGTTATCAATGGGTTCCCGAACAATGCACAATGCGCTAATATGCTGAAACTTGCGTTTTGCCCTAAGGTGGACGCGCCGATTAAATTTACAGGCTCTGACGACCGGGAAATAAAATGGTCAATATTCGTAATCATATATTAATCATAGCTTTACAGGTTGAAAATAGTTGTGCATTCTAAGCGGCGGCGCTTGTAATTTTTATCGGCGCGTCCACCCGACCGATTAACGATCCGGGGGTTCGGCCAGGCAGGAGAAACGGCAGTAATATCGGTTCATGATATCAACGGGAAGCAATTATTACCGGAAACCCAATCGGCCACCGGCAATGATTTATTCATTAGCCTGAAATCGTTGCCTTCGGGGATCTTTTTTATAAAAGTCCTGGAGGGTAAGAATTCCGGTACCGTGAAAATATTGAAACACTAAATCCTGTCGATTTTAGCGGCCAGGATAAAATCATTTTCCGACAAACCCTTGACCGAATGGGTCCACAGATCAATCACCACTTTGCCGTAATAGACATGCATATCCGGGTGATGTCCTTCGGATTCGGCAAGGTCCGCCACCTTATTGACAAAATCCATCGTGTGACTATAATTTACAAACGAATAGCTGTTGGTGATTTTCATATTTTCACTCACCTGCCAGCCGGGATGAACCTGCTTCTTCAATTCAGTAATTTCCTTCTCCGTGAGCGGCGGGGTGCCAGCCTCACAGGGTTTGCATTTCTTTTCAACTAATTCCATGATTCTTGCTATTAAATTAATATTTGCAGGAGTCGTACCGGCCAAAAATCCGATACCGCAATTTGGCCACCAGCGAATAAACCGGGTCGCGGATAAATACCGGGACGAGCATGAAAACGTAAAACAATCCCCAAAATCCTTCCATATCTTTCACGATATTGAGGATCGCCGAAGATTTTAAAAAATACCGGTCTCCCCTGATATAAACCGCCGTATCGAAATCATCCCTTGGTAACCCGAATTTATTAAGCCACAACTGTCCGGCAGCGGATTGTAAGGAGATGAAAGTGAACTTCTTTTTTTTATCCCGTTTCCTGACAAACCGGGCCAACCGGTCACACAAATTACAATATCCGTCGATGAGAATGACCTGGTCACCTTTAATCATCTCTCCGTTCAGTGAACTGAATGACTTCAACCGGGCAGTTTTCAGCGGCTTCCCTGATTCCCTCCTCATGGGCATAATATTTGTCGTTGATAACGACTGTGGTTCCGTCCTGCACTTTGAAAATATCAGGGCAAATATCCTCACACAGTCCGCAAGCGGTGCAACCCTCCTCAATCCAAACTTTTGTTATTGCCATGATCCATTATTAATTACTGCTACCTGTTAAGAACAATCCTGACCATTATATGTTTCGAATTGATTAATGGATAATCTCTTTTGCCCTTGACTCGTGATCAGTCATTAATTATTATATTTAAATTTTGCCAATGGCTTCGATATCCCGGACATCCTTCGGAAACGCTGTTTCATATTGTTTGCGAAAGTTTATTGGTTGAAGCGTATTATCCCGGTAGAAAATTATTTATGAAAGCGATAGGAAAAACACCCCTCATTAAGCTCGATCATCTTTCGGAACCCGGCTGTGCTGAAATTTTCGTGAAATACGAAGGGGGTAATCCAACCGGGAGTATGAAGGACCGGATGGCTTTGGCGATGATTGAAGGTGCGGAGCGACGGGGCGAACTGAGGCCCGGGGGCACGGTTCTGGAGTATACCGGGGGTAGCACCGGGGGATCGCTGGCCATGGTTTGTGCCTACAAAGGTTATCGGACTCATTTTGTTACATCCGATGCTTTTGCCGAAGAAAAATTGCAGACGATGCGGGTTTTTGGAGCGACACTCGAGATTATTCCCTCAGAGTATGGCACGATCAATGCAAGGCTGATCGATTCCCTGGTTGCCCGGGCGCGGGAGCTCAGCGGAAATCCGGGGTTTTTCTGGACCGATCAGTTTAACAATATTGATAACCGGAATGCTTATCATCAGATGGCTTTGGAAATCCTCAAGGAGCTCGATCGTGATTTTGATGAGTTCATCACGGGTGTCGGGACCGGCGGGAGCTTCTCGGGTAACGCAGAGATATTCAAGGATGCCATTCCCGGCATCCGGTGTATCGCTATCGAGCCCGATGGGGTGCGCTCGCTGTCGGGCGGAGATACATCGGGCACTCATTTGCTGGAAGGCATCGGGGCGGGATTTGTTCCTAAGATATGCCGGCTGGATTTGGCCGATGAGATCATTGCGGTAACCGATGCGGATGCATACGATACTGCCCGCAAACTGGCTAAGACAGAAGGCATTTTCGGTGGCGCCACCTCCGGGGCCAACGTTTGGGCGGCCATACAAAGAGCCCGGATTCTGGGCGCCGGCAAAAAAGTCGTTACCATTATCTGTGATTCCGGACTGAAATACCTGCAGGGCGACCTGTACCGTTAACTGCCCTAAAGTGGACGCGCCGATTAAATTTACAGGCTCTGCCGACCGGGAAATAAAATGGTCAATATTTGTAATCATATATTAATCATAGCTTTACAGGTTGAGATAGTTGTTCATTCTAACCGGCGGCGCTTGTAATTTTTATCGGCGCGCCCAATCAGCGACAATCAGGCATTCTTGGAAATTTCATCAAGTCTTAATCGCCATCTGCAAGGATTGGTCCACTTCAGACGCCGGGACGTGAAAACCTGTCCGTTTTTCCATGAATCAGACTGAATTGTGTGTTCTGAAAAGGATTTTTTGGGACTAATGGTCTTATAGGTTAACTTTGAAAAAAAAGGACATGAAAAACATTGAGATGACGGCGGTTTTCGAACCCTGCGATGAAGGCGGGTTTATTGCATACGTCCAGGAGATTCCCGGTATTAATACCCAAGGAGAAACGATTGAAGAAGCCAAGGAAAACCTTGCCGACGCCGTGAACCTGGTATTTGAGGAAATGAGAGCAACCATCAAGAAGGGAAGAACCAGTAAGCTGATCACTCAAACCATGACCTTCAGCTTCTGATGAAGAGAAACAAACTGATCAAGCACCTCGAAAAAAACGGTTGCAAATCTGTCCGTCAAGGTGGTAATCACACTCTGTACAGGAATATCAGTAACGGAAAAGCATCGACAATTCCCCGTCACCCTAACATTAAGGAAAACCTTTGCAGGAAAATATGCAAAGACCTTGGCATTCCTGATATTCTCCTGGAACATTAATGATTCAGGCTTTTATCTTTTCTGGAGCGCACTAAGAGGCACGAAAACGCACGATAGGAGTTGCCAGATCGGTGACCTTTCGGGAAGTTATCAACAGGTCTCGAATTGCTTCGTAATGCCTTAATATGCAGTAATTTGCGTTATAAATAAAAACTCGTATGCGAACTTTGAAAAGTTAATTACAGAATTAATTTTTAAACAGTTACGCGATGAAACGAACAACTTTCAAAATCATGCTGTACCTTAGAGAAATAGTTCACGATGGGGTGATGATTGATTTAACCTAAAGACTACAGACCGATGAAAAAGACAATCGTGCTATTGGCAGGTATGGCCATTTTGACCATCCAGAATCAAGGACAAACTGAAAGCGACATTGACGGCAATGTGTACCATACCGTCACTATAGGTACACAGGTCTGGATGGTTGAGAACCTTAAAACCACCCGTTATTCAGATGGGAGCATTGTCCCCAGGGTGAGTACCTACAACGAAACAACCAACGCTGACACGATAAACACCTATGGCAGGTTATATGATTGGGATGCCGCGTTGCATGCCTGTCCCGATGGCTGGCATGTACCTTCAGATGCGGAATGGACCATATTGGCAGACTATCTGGGAGGCCATGATGTTGCCGGCGGCAAAATGAAAGAAGCAGGAACAGTCCATTGGAAAAGCCCAAATACAGGGGCGAACAATTACAGCGGGTTTACAGCCCTGCCGGGCGGATACCGTTTTGCCTCCGGCACTTTCTTCAGCATGGGCGTGCTGGGTATGTACTGGAGTTCCACAACAGAGACCTTGGCGTCTGCCGGCCGGGGAGCATGGAGGAGGCTTATGAGTGCCAATAACATCGAGTTGAACAGATACGATTACGGTAAAGTGAACCGTTTATCTGTCCGCTGTTTGAAGGATGCGAATACTTCCTCAAAAGGCATGGCCGAGGATGGCGACATCACTTTCCATCCAAATCCGGCGAATGACAGGCTTTGGATAGGAAATGTCAGGTCTGCCAATTCCAGTATTTATTTCTTTAATCTGACCGGGGAATTAGTGCTTTTCAAACAGGATGTCACAAATCCGGTCGATATCTCCCATTTGCGGAACGGTTTCTATATCCTGAGGTTCATCGATTCAGGGAAAACCAAAACGGCGAGACTGGTGAAGGAAGGCAGGTGAGGATTTTCGTCGGTTTTTTCGACTCACCCCCGGGTAGACCGAGTGTACGCATGACCTGTGTCAGGCATTTAATGGATTCAGCTATCTGAGACAAACACTCCAATTGACCACATCCAGACGTTAATAATATCCAGTAATCAGAAGGTTTAACACCCTCCGCCGTTGATTGGATTCTTCTGCGTTCTGTCAATTTAACCGGATCGTCCAGCCCATTTTTATTTTTTTTTCAAAAGGTACAATTTCCCATTTCATGTTTTATATTTGACTGACCGTTCAATCAAAAACCATGAGTCCGCGAACAGAGGAGCAATATGTGCAGATCCGGAAGAACCGGAAAGTGCAGATCATGGAAGCCGCCCTGCAGTCCTTTGCCCTCGAAGGCTATTATAAGGCTTCGATCGCCGGTATCGCGAAAAGGGCAGGTGTATCCAAAGGATTGCTGTACAATTACTTCGACTCCAAGGAGGCACTGTTGGATGCCCTCCTGGCCTTTGGGATGGAAAAATTCGGCGATATTCTGACGGGAATCGATGATGTACTGGATACGCCGGAAGAACTCCGGCAGTATATAAAAGGCGGATTTGAGCTCATCCGGCGGGAGCCCGATTTTTTCAGGCTCTATTTCGGCATCCTGATGCAGCCTGGAGTATCGGACCTGGCACGTGAACATTACGGAGAAATGGTTCAATCCCTGATCAGGGGACTTTCCGTCTATTTTGAAACCAAAGGTGATGCGAACCCCATGGAGAAGGCAATGTTGCTCGGTGCACTGATGGACGGAGTCGGACTGTACTATCTCCTTGCCCCCGGTACTTTCGACCTGGAAAAACTTGAAAAAATGATATTTGAACTGTTCAAATGATATTTTAACCGGTACTACTTATGAAATCAATTATTTACAGTGCCCTGACTATCTTTTTCCTTCTTTCCCTCCTGCCCTCATACAGCCAGGAATCCCTTACGGCCCGGCAGATCATCGACAAGGCAGACAAGAACATGCAAGGAGAAAGCAGTATAAGCACGATGACGATGACCGTCAGGCGGCCGACCTGGGAGCGGACCATCGGATTTAAAAACTGGGGGAAGGGGCATGACCTTGCCCTGACCCTTGTCACCGAACCGGCCAGGGAAAAAGGCCAGACTTTCCTGAAGCGCGGAAACGACATGTGGAACTATATCCCCTCGATCGGACGGCTGATCAAGCTGCCCCCCTCGATGATGTCGCAGGGCTGGATGGGCTCTGATTATACCAATGACGATATCCTTAACGAATCCTCAATGGTACTTGATTACAACCAGGAATTGCTGGGCACGGAAGAATTCGGCGGCTTTCAATGTTATAAGATAAGTCTGGTGCCCCTTGAGGAATCGAATATCGTCTGGGGTAAAATCATCACCTGGGTTAGCCAGGTTGACGTTCTTTTCCTCAAATCGGAATATTACGATGAAAATCAGTCGCTGGTCCGAACCGAAACAGCCGGGGATATAAAAATCATGGACGGGCGAAAGATACCGACCCGGATCGAAATTCTCCCTGCAGACGAGCCGCAGAACCAGACCATCGTTACTATTCAATCCATCGATTTTGATGTTAAACTGGATGATAACTTCTTTTCTCAGCAGAATATGAAATCAGTCAAGTAAAATTCTACAGAAATGCCGACGAATCCCCGAAATCAATCACAACTTCATTTCCCGGGCCTTTCGACCCGGGGCTTTTACCTTCGCATGGCATGGCGGAACATCTGGCGGAACAAGCGCCGATCGTTGATTACCATCGCCTCCATCTTGTTTGCCATATTCTTTTCCATCGTGATGCGGGGGTTCCAGCTGGGCTCCTATAAAAACATGGTGGACAACGTGGTTCAGGCCTATACCGGGTATATTCAGGTATTCGACCGCAACTACCAGGAAGATAAGATAATAGAGAATACCATCCTGATGGGTGACGGTGTTATATCCAAAATTGAAAACAGTGTAAATGTCACCCTGGCCCTGCCTAGGCTCGAGTCATTCGCGCTGGCCAGTTCCGGCAACCAGACCAAGGGGGTGCTTCTGGTTGGAACCGATGCGGAGAAGGACGACCGGCTCACGCATCTGTCGGGGAAACTCGTGCAGGGTACCTACCTGCAAAACAGCGACAGCGCGGCCCTGGTGTCGGAAAGACTGGCCAGCTATCTAAAAGTTGGCGTCGGCGATACAATTGTACTGATATCACAGGGAT
>Ga0209417_1002674_pt1 | contig 26440 bp, 20 predicted proteins | sample RifGroF2_FD_184002 | JGI IMG/M metagenome (GOLD analysis project Ga0209417, IMG submission 184002) | Groundwater microbial communities from Rifle, Colorado, USA - Groundwater F2 (SPAdes) (version 2) | ecosystem: Environmental > Aquatic > Deep subsurface > Groundwater | place: Rifle, Colorado... | reverse complement strand
AAGTCGGCATTGTCTGAGAGGAAGGTGAGGTTACCAGTGGAATTACCCATGGTGACGTCAGCTCCTGCGGTGGTGTCTGCAATGTTGGCTGCACCGTCTGAGTCTAATGTTCCCGAGGTGTGAAGGTTTCCTGTTGCATCGGTAACGGTGAAGACACCCCCGTCAGCAGTAATACCGCCATCAAAACGAGATGCACCATCTACTTCCATAAGACCCTCTACAAAGAAGGAGTCATCTGCAAGGGCTGTAAAAGCATCTGGTGTTGAACCGGTTCCGATTCGTGCACCAGAAGCAACGGTAAGATCTGTAATGGTTAATGTCTCTAATGTGGTTGATCCGTTCACTTCAAAATCTCCATCAATTCCAAGATCGTTATCACCGTTGGCAACGGTATAAACACCTCCACCAATATCGGTTAAAGCTCCATCGATTTGGAATTCGCCCAACAGGTTCAAATCGACTCCGCCGGTTCCGGTGTACATCACAATTGATGTAGCGTTATCGTCGTTTCCAATCGTAATGGTATCGGTTGCAGATGTTCCCGCACTAACTGTTCCGATATTGATCGCTTCCGAACCTAATGTCGTAGCGATATTTACCGTACGAGTGACATCTCCTGAAGTTCCGATATTGATCATTCCACCAGCGGTTTGCGTAATCAGGTTAATGTCTCCGTTGGCAGCAGTCAGGTTCACATGTTGACTGGATCCCTGTGCGGTTAAAGAAAGGTCTCCATTTGAAGTGCTGGCAACAAAGTTTCCACTATCTCCAACACTCAATGTTATTCCACTGCCACCAAAAGAATTTAAGCTCAAAGAAGCTCCATCAAGAGTCACAATTCCAGTGGTGTTGTTTGTAACGTCGTATGCATCCAAATAAATACCTGATCCAGCTACACCGTCTGCATCCAAGAAAATAGCATCACTGGAAGTATCAACAGACTGTAGAATAACGCTTGATGAGGTACCACCAGCTGTTGTTGCAAGAGTAAGGGCTCCTACAGAAGTGCTGAAGTTTGAAGCAGCAGCTGCGTCCAAAGACATACCACCAGCTGCGTCCAATGTGATACCACCTGCTGTGGCATTTATATCAACAGCATCTGTTCCTGTTCCAGATGAATTTACTACAACAGAAGAATCTGTCGCACCAGTAACGGCAAGAGTCAAATCATCTCCTGCACTATCGGAAGCAAGACTGAAGTTCGAAGCTGTTCCTGCCCCGTCAAGAGAAATAGCACCTGTTGAATCAATAGCGATTCCGGCTGTTCCTGCATCAACATCAATTCCACCTGCAGCATTTGAAGCATTCACTCGTACAGCATCTGCTGCAGCTTCTGCACCAATAAGATTGACTGAAGCAGCTTCCGCTTGGAGAGTAAGATCTCCAGCAGAAGTATTAAAATTAGAAGCAGCATCAGAATCTAAAGAAATCGCTCCTGTGCCGTCTACATCAAAAGATTGAGCATCAGTAAACTGTGCCCATGTAGAACCTGCATCTTGAATACGGAAATCTCCCGTACTCTGGAGGTCGATATCATAATTTCCAGCAGCAGCCACATCAAAAGAGATACCTGTGACAGCATCGTCAACCGTTATAATCTGGGCTGCGGATCCAAACGCGTTATAAGAATCATCCAAAGTGGATGAAACTTCTGTAAAAGCTGAACCTGTATAGACATACATCGCGTTATCGTCTGGATTGTAGTACACACGACCTTCAAAAAGGTTGGAAGAAGGAGCTGTCGTGTTTGTTTCAATCGCCTGAGCAAAAATAGCGTAAGGCGTCTTATTCAACTGAATCAAAGTTGAAGTACTGAATGACTCGTATAATCCGTCAGCAGAGGCTCCGGCTCCTGTTGAGGAGGCTACCGCGACGAGAACATAGAGATCATCCACAAAATCAGAAGTGTCTGATCCAGGAGTAAAACTCGTAGAAAAATAACCACTGGTCACCGTCACGTCGTTGGAATAAATCCAATCGGCAGAGGTTTGAGTAGCGGTCGAAGCATCCAATCCATCGTAAAGTTTAAACCTAAAGTCATAGGTTCCTGATGAGATTGCCTGACCTGAAGAGTTCTTTAGCCGTCCTTGGAACCCAATATTAGCTGGGTATCCGTAGGCCGCTTGGGCTGTGGACGGAACTGCAAGTAGAGCTGTCGCGAGGGTGGAAAACACCATCGAAATCCCTACAAACGTGTGCAGTAAAATTTTGGCGGTTCGCATACGTTAAGTACGTTAGTTAAGAAAAGATTATTTAGAACATGAAGTTTGAAAATACTCAGTGATTCTGGCGACGAAACCACACAAGAAAGCAGAAACGCAAGGCATTGGGTAGTGCCTTGTCATTTCGTCACCAAATCACTCAGTCATTTTCCGACTCCATGAGACGTTAGATTATTTTTTTTGCTTACGCGTTGCGTAAATTATACCAAACAAGACAGCGACTCCCAAGACAAGAGTTATCAACATGATCGGACTTTTTGAAACATCAGAGATCGTATCGGTTACGGGATTCAGGATAGCTTGTACTTCTGAAGACTCTTCATATCCTGCTGGTCGTTCAAGATCTGTTCCTTCTGGATAAACACGCACTGAGGTTGCCCCGTATGTTTCGTTTCCTGCTCGGTCCAATGCAGCCACACGGAAGAAATAGGTTCCAGCAGAAAGATCTGTGATTTCAAGAGGGCTTTGCTGCAACTGGAACGTGCTGTCATTCATCGCGATCTGATATTGCAGTACCCCGGAGGTTTCATCTGTGGTTGCAAAGGTTAACCAAACGGATTCTCCTTCTAGAATTTTTGTATCTTGAGCCGTAAGTTCAATCGCGTTTGGAGCTGTCGTATCGATATGAACTTCTCGATGAACAACGGGGGTTTCTTTTCCGTCTTTTTGAATACCTTTCAGATGAAAGTAATAGATACCATCAGCGTTGGCCTCAACAGACGTTTCTGTTTTTGAACCAACTAAGTAAATCGTAGGATCTCCTTTAGGGTTCTGATCAAAACTATAGTAGTAAGCAGAGATTTGACTCGTTCCTTCTAATGGAATCCAGGAAAATTCGACGGTATTTTCTGTATACCAATCCTGTTCATTTGGATGTGAAAAACTACTGACAACGATAAGCATCGATTGTGCATCTGATTGCTCAGAAGCAGATACGCCTATCGTTGCATTTTTTAATCCAGAAAGGTTGATCTTCTCTTCACCATCTGCAATAGCTTTGGAATCACTTGAAAGTTCAATGGTTCCGTTTCCTTCTTGCAAGGCAAGAAAGGTAATGCTGATCACAGGAGAAATGGCAGTAACAGGTTCTTCAAGAGTAAAGACTCCCCATGAAACTTTTCCTGTTGTGTTGTCGTAATAATTTCCTGGAGCCGAACGTCCAAACGAACCGATAAGATTCACGCTCTGAACGCTTATCAACGTTGGATTAAAGGTGACAACAGCTCTAACTGTGTCTAGGGCCTCTTGTTGAGGATCAACATTGACAGTGACATTAAAGAGTTCTCCTCTTTTTGCTTGATAAGCAACTTGATCCAAACTCATGGTTGCAGAACCAGCAGCCTGCATGACTCCTGGTATTAAAACCAACAACAGCATCAAAAAGCTAGAAAAGAAATGTTTCATAATCGCGAGTTTCGTCATTTACAGCTCTAAACACTTGTTCCCCAACGAGCAACCATCATGGAAAAATCGTAATCATCAACGGTTCCATCTTCATTAAAATCTCCTTCGCGTGAATCATCTCCCCATAACTTTACCAGTTTACTCAAATCGTAGTCATTCACTGTGTCATCTTGTTTCACGTCGCCAATCAGACGACGATAGATCTCGTATATGGTTGCATCAGAAGACTTTGATCCTTCACTGGCCACAAGTTCAAAGCTGTTCAAACCATAGGCAAGGGAAACGGAAACTTGCCAACTATCCTCATCAACAAGCTTCACATTGTCTGTTTTATCGTTGACAGTCAGCTCATCCGTATCCTTATCCATACTTCCGTAAAGAAGTAATGGAGATTTGTAGGTAAAATCAAGATCAGCAATCTCAGATGAGACGACAGGTTCGTCTGGTGCTGATGTTGAAGAAGGTGTTCCGCCACCTCCACCACCACCTCCACCACCGGAAGAGGTTATACAAGAACTGGTGACATAAGCGCAGCTAGAACTACAACTGAGTGTTCCGGTTTCGAATCCTTGGCTGGCACAGGTTGCACTATTTAAATCGGTTCCATCGCAGGTTTCTGCAGGATCACGGAATCCATCTCCACAATAATATCGTGAAGTTCCACCCGCTTCTAAAACAAAACTGGATGATGTTTCTCTTCCACCGGCAACATCAACGATCGCATCCATCTGATAGGTAGTAGAAGTAATGGATTTAGTTGAGGCTCCGAATGTTGTTGGGTCCATCTGATAACTTGTGGAAGAAATCGCTCCTGCACCCAATGGCAAAGCGATCAACGTTATTGCGACAAAGAGTATTGGTAATTTTGTATAGCTCATATCAAGAGTTGAATTTCTAAAAATTAGAAGGCTCCTGAATAAGCAACAGCCGCGATGACATTCCAGTCATATTCTGAACTTGGCAAGTGTCCCCATGTATTTACAAATAACGTAATGGCTTCAGATTCCGCTTCAATATTCTGAACTTCAGGTGTATAGCCATTGACCATATAATCAATAGCCAACCAATCAGCATCTGAAGAAGGAAGATATCCGGTCAATGCTCCGAACCAACCAATAGCCTGTTGTTCAATGGTTAATTCTGCTTCTTCTTCAACCACTACTTCCTCTTCAACTACTTCCTCTTCAACCACGACCTCTCCATCTACATGAAGAAAATCAGTGTAGGCAAGAGTGTGAATGACGTTCCATTCCATGTCTGTAGAAGGCATTTTTGCGTATTTGGCTCCAAAAATCACGAGGGCTTCTTCTTCTGCATCAATGTCTCGTGGTTCCTCCTGGCATCCGCCGTAGGCAATACAGTGAAGAGCTGACCAGTCATCACCGCTGGATGGCATACGTCCATAGAAAGCACCGAAGTAAACGAGTGCTTGTTCTTCTAGGGAAGCGTGTTCATCAACAATAATTTCGATTTCGGTTTCTGTCTCTGTTGTGATTTCAGATTCGACATCTGATCCACTAATACTAATGGTGGAAGATCCAAGGGCACTGGTATTGATCTTCTCTGCTCCATCAGAAATCAACTTCGAAGAACTCAGCACGGAAATTTTTGTTGATCCAGAAGAAAGAGCATGAAACGTAACGGTAGCAAAAGTTCCTGAACTGGTAACAGAGGTACCAAACTTATAGGCACCATAACTAAGATCTCCGTTTGTGTTGTCTATTTCATTATCAGGGGACAAGTTAGGAAACAAGCTTCCGAGGTCAAAAGAAAGAACCTCTAATTTACCTGCTTCATAATCAAGCTCAAGACGAGCTGTATCGAGCGACTCCCCGTTTGGATTCACGAGTACACTTAAACTAAACGTATCTCCGGTTACAACAGATGTGTTGGTCGGAGAAAGCGTCAAGGTAGCCGAACCGGCTGCGTGTACCGCGGATATGCCAATGTTCACGATAGACATCGTGAGTCCGAGGAAGAGAATGGCAATCTTCTTCATAAGAAAAAAGTGGCGGTTAAATGTAAAAAGATTAACATCCGTTCGACCAAGCTAAAATTGGGTCTAAGCTCGGACGAATAAAGACGTTAAAAGTTCTTTGAAATTATAACACGCACATAATCTCCCAACAAAAGAAAGGCTGTGCATAATCTCATAAACTCTTTACAAAAAAATTTCGATAAGTCCTATTGTTGTAGACTTTGTTATAATGCGTACATATGAATCAGGAGGCATTCATTTTTTCTCACATACACCAAGACCCTGTGCTTTCTTTTGTGTCAATATTTCTTGAAGAGCATAAACAAGCAGAACTTTTTCTTGTTGGTGGTGCAGTGCGCGATCTGTTGCTTAAAAAAAAAGAGGTCATTGATTTTGACTTTGTTATAAGAAATCTCTCTCGTGAAGAGCTTGAAAGATGGTTTCAAAAAAAAGGAACCTTAAATCTTGTAGGTCAGCATTTTGGAGTTTATAAATTCATGCCACACGGTTTTACTCCTGGTGAAATAGAATTTATTGATATTGCTCTCCCTCGTACAGAAAAAGGGACAAAAAAAAGCTTTGGAGGTTATCGGGATTTTGATATCCAATCAGATTCTACCCTTCCCATTGAAAAAGACCTCGAAAGAAGGGATTTTACGATGAATGCAATAGCTTTTGATGTACGTCGACAAACCCTTATTGATCCATTCGATGGAAGAAGAGATCTCGTTCAAAAGCGCCTGTGCACTGTTGGAAATCCAACAGAACGTTTTGAAGAAGACCTGACACGACTCCTTAGAGGTATACGATTTGCGGCAGAATTGGAACTGACCATCGAACCCGAAACGAGCACTGCTATGAAACAACTCTTTCCGGAAATCAATAAGAAACGCAAAACGGATGAAAAAAAAGAATACGTAGTGTCACGAGAAACCATAGGAATGGAAATAGCCAAAGCGTTTGTTCACAATCCTGTCCGTGCTATAAAAGAATGCCAGGTACATGCGATATTCTTTTCTCTTTTTCCGCGAGTACAAACGATCCTTGAAAAAAATTCTTCCTACTTAGAACCGCTGCTTGAAGTTCAATCAAATGAATTGACGACCGTGCTCACACTGCTTATGCGTGAACTGACAGCTTCGGAAATTCGTGAGACATTCGTATTGGCAGGTTTAAACACTCTTCCACGAGAAAAATTTTTACTTGATCAGGATGATGTGGTGTGGTTAACCGAACATCTTAAACAATTCAATACCTCAGAAGAGATTTCAAAAATGCGAGCCTCGATTTTTGAAAAACAATTCATGAACGAACGAGGAAAAATGTTAATTCGATGTTTGGATCTGCTTAAACAAAAAACCATTGTTACATCTATCAATAGTCGCTTGAAAAAAATAAGAACCTGCTGGCTGGTGGATGAGAACGAATCCATTGCTCCCCTGCTCTCTGGTCAAGACATTCTTGCACAAAAGATTAAACCAGGGCCTGTCATACGACTATGGTTAGACCATATTCGAGATCTGCAGCTTGAAGGAAAGCTTATGAGAAGAGAGCAAGCTCTCTCTTGGCTCAAAGAAGAACTAAAGCAATCAAAAATCCCCCAGTAACCTGGAGGATTTTTAAACAATCTATAAAACACCATGCGCCACCCGTCGCCTGTGAGGCTATGGGTGACAGCCGTTGTTCCATCAACACATAATACTGATGGAACAACGGCTGGTGGGCGACACAAGATTCGAACTTGTGACCTCCACAATGTCAATGTGGCGCTCTAACCAACTGAGCTAGCCGCCCTCAAAGAGATTCTCTCAAAATTTGCGACCTTGCCTTTCACGGGCGCTCAGGCACTCCGGGAGACGTACGTTTGGGTACGTCTCCCGAAGCTGCCAGCCCGTTCAAGGCAATCTCATCAAATTTTGAGAGAATCTCATTCGTATTCTTTAATATAATCTTTTCTAGAATCGATTGAGGACAGGCAAAGTGTACGAAAGAAAACTTCTTACGTCAATCATTAAAAAAATTTACTTTTCCTCTTTGAATCATCTTCTTTTGAAGTTTCTGACGAAAGGGTTTCTTCTTGTGAATCAAGGACAATCCATGGCTTGGTTTTACTTTTGGAGAGAGCCAGAATAATGAACCCACTAAAGGTCAGAACCAAAGCTCCTAAAAGAAATGTACCGAAAATCCCTGCAAAACCACATCCAAAAATAGCTGCAACCGTCTCCGCTTTGGTTATAGCCTCAGCTAGACAGGCATTAATAGCTTCTTTTGAGTGTTCCATTCCTAAATAAGCGGTTCCAATACCTAAGACCAGTGAAAGAATGCTAAAAAGACAGCTAAAACGAACTTTTCTGATTCGTCCTAAACGGACAACGGTCACAATAGCAAAAAAAACCCCTCCTAATATCCAATAAACGAGAAACCAAAGGATCGAAAGAGTGGTAATAAATGGCAAGGTTTGTGGATCCATACAGGTTTAAGGGATGGTTAGGGTGTAAAACATCCCATAAAAAAGAATCATGATAACGGCAGCAATAATCAATGCCATCATTCCAACCGTTCCTTCATGATCCTGTTTTTTAACAGCTTTTCGAAGAAAATAGATTCCAATTCCTAACAAAAGAACCCCAATAAATAAAAATGGCATAGATTTTCACGAAAACTTTTATGAACATTTTTTGGTGGGGGTGGATGGACTCGAACCATCGACCGCAAAGGTATAAGCTTTGTGCTCTAACCAACTGAGCTACACCCCCCTGACCAAAAAATACTCACAAATAATCAAATGGAACATTTACCTCAAAAGGGAACCCTATTAGAGGAGACCAGTTTAGTATACCATTGTTTTATGTCAAAACTTGCTTTACTGCTTTTTAGATAAAAATATGCCAACGATTGAAATTCAAGAGAAAAGCGATGAAAAACGTCTGGATCAATTCCTTTGTGAACCTCTGAACACAACAAGATCTCAAGTTCAGAAACTGATAAAACAAGGACTTGTCATGGTTAACGGATCTGTTGCTGTAGCCCATACCTTCTTAAAAATCGGAGATACGGTTTCTTACACAGAGAAAAAAAAAGGTGAACGACTGGAAACGAAAACTATTCCTGTGTTGGATATTGTTTATGAAGATACTGATCTACTGGTGATAAACAAGCCCGCTGGGCTTCTGGTTCATGAGGCTCTCAAAGATGAATCTCGCGCCACGGTCGTTGATGGCATTTTAAATCTCTATCCTGAAATCGCTCACGTAGGTGATGATGCCTCAAGACCTGGGATTGTCCATCGATTAGATAAAGACGTATCAGGACTCATGGTGATTGCCAAAACCCAAGCAGCGTTTGAATACCTCAAATCTCAATTTCAGGAACGGACAGTAAAAAAAGAATATCTTGCCCTGGTCTACGGATCTCTTTCAAAAGAAACAGACGTAATCAATCAACGGATTTCTCGTTCAAAAAGGAAGGGTCACATGGTCGCACGCTCTGGCGATCAGGAAGGAAAAGAAGCTCACACACAATACGACGTGTTAAAACGTTTTGTGAACACAACTTATGTACGTGTGGCAATTCTGACAGGTCGTACCCATCAAATCCGCGTTCACTTTCAATCCATTGGTTATCCCGTGGTGGGAGACAAGCTTTACAAAAGCAAATCCATGAAATGGAACGAGATTCCTTTAGACAGACTTTTCCTTCATTCAAATCTCCTAAAAATTCGCCTGTTGAACGGAGAAGAAAAAACGTTCGAGGCTTCCCTACCGCCAGAATTGCAACATCTTTTAGAAACGCTTAAGTAAGCTATGATCATCACGATTACAGGTATTCCCGGCGCGGGAAAATCCACTATTGCCACACTGTTATCCAAAAAGCTGAATATGCCCTGGTACAGTGTTGGAGATCTTCGGGGAAAAATGGCAAAAGAACGAGGATTGACCATCGATGAACTCAATCATCTTGGAGAAACACAAGATTTTACAGATAAAGAAGTAGATCAATATCAAGAAAATCTTGGAAACACACAGGATGGATTTATTATAGATGGAAGGCTTTCTTGGTATTTCATTCCACATTCATTCAAAATTTTTCTGAATGTAGATACTCAGGAAGCGTCTAAAAGAATTTTCCACGCATCCACAGAAGGACTCCGCTTAGATGAAAAACCTTATCATTCCCCACAAGAAGCGACTCAGGCAATCGCTACCAGACTTGCTTCTGATCAAAAACGCTATAAACAATACTACTCAATCGATTATCTTGATAAAAAAAACTACGATCTGATCGTGGATACCACAAACAAAACCCCTGAAGAAACCATCGATTTAATTATGCAGACTCTTGACGCAAATCGTTAAAAAAGCTATTCTTTTGCCACATTTAACACCTATGAGATCTCTATAAAACTCGATGAGATTTCGTTGAACGGGCTGCTGAGCCGCACGAACCCTATCCACAATAGGGAGAGTGCGGTCATCGGGCGCCCGTGAAACGAAAGATCATGAATTTTACAGAGATCTCTCTATGAACGCTGATTCCCTAAGATAAAGGGATGCGGTCCTCTGGAAGGTGCACTTACCAACTATTCTATGTCAGAAGAACAGACATCAACACCGGAAGAGAAGGTTGAAGACACAACCCCTTCCCAGACCCAAGCTTCAGAGACTCAACCATCAACAACCAGTGATGTTTCTGAAAACACAGCCCCTGAAAAAGCAGAACCTGCTTATAAAGCAAAACTGGTAAATATCGATGAGCTTCATGCAGGACAAACCGTCCGACTCCATGAACGCATCAAAGACGTTTCGCCAAAAGGCGAGGAGCGCGAACGCGTCCAGGTTTTTGAAGGAATCATCCTAGGCGTTAAAGGAGCTGGAATTTCCAGAACCCTCACCATCCGGAAAGTCAGCGATGGAGTGGGCGTAGAAAAAATCTACCCGATCAATTCCCCCGTCATCGCAAAAATCGAGCTCGTCAAAACAGCGAAAGTCCGTCGAGCCAAACTAGCCTACCTCATCGATATCAAAAACCGTTTCAAGCGAAAACTGAAAGAAGTGTACGTCAAACAAAAATAAGCAAAAATACGAGTCCTCGGACTCGTATTTTTTTGATCTATGAAAAAATCGCTCTGTCCTTTTTTTAAATGGGCAGAGCGGTCAGTTGTGATAAACCTTTTAACTATTTTGCTATAAGCCAATGACGTGTTGTGATTTCTATCTCATTCACCGATGCCGATATTGGTGGGAGTTCGTAGTCTCCATAACAATAGACTTTAACTTTGTGGGTCGTAAAGTCCACCTTAACTCTCTGGACACCCGCTTCGCAGTCTGTGTGCATGGTGGTAGCATCGATGGTCGCAACATCCCCTTTCACGACCCAGGAGGGGGCAGCTAATGCGATACCCGCCCAAATAAATAGGAACGAGAAACCGATTCTACTCAAAATTTTAACATCTTTCATGTGAGATATCTCCTTCCTTGTGAACGAATAGAAAGAACAACGAACTCAATCCAACACGGATCCTTGGAGCCCATCAAGAGCTCCAAAGGCTATGTTTGATTTTAAATAGATCGCACATCATCCCCGGAAGTCAGGTTTGAACCTTTGGCGTATTTCCATAGGTATGTGTCTTTCACAGTCACGATATTCTGATTCCAGTCAGAGCCGTAGATTTCATCGGCAACGGTCTCACTGGTAATCCAGTGAAGCTTGTAATCAGAACCTACGACATACACTTCTTTAGCGCTGGTGGCTTTTACGCGAGTTCCGGGAGCCATCTTAAGCTCTCCCTTATTTTCATATTTCTCAAGATACGCCTGGATGGTTGCTGGACTGACCTCCATAGTATCGTCCCAAGAATCAAACCACGTAAAATACACAGTCTCATCAGGAACAGACCAAATTTGTCCTGCGTTCACCAAATAGACATCTGTAGAATTAGAAGGGCTAAATGCCTCAACTTGTGTTCGTTCAAGATCTAATAAGGGAGAAAACGTCGCTTCATACAGATTTCCATCTGCACCCTTCCAGTACGCATGTTCGCGATCTGATAACAAAGGAGCAGTGCCATATCCAACATTAAGAAGATATCCATTAGTCGTATTCTCATACCAAATGTTTCCGTCAGCATCTAATCCAACCAATACATCATCATACGTATCTGTCACTTGATAAGCACGGGTCTCCCACATGCCTGTAGAAAACGTATAACCAACATATTGACCGTCTATATTCTGAAAATAAAGCGCATTTTCATCCAAATTGAATGTGCCATTGAGAGTCATGCCGAATTTACGTACACCATCAAGATCGCTCACATACAATCCATTCTCTTCATCAATATACGCCATGCGATCGCCCATGATTTCAATGGAATGTTCGGGATCGGTTAACCAGGAAAGATAAGCGCCTCCGGCATCAACCGGACTAACGTCTGTTTGAGGATTAAATTGCCACAAGCGGAAATTTCGAAAAAATCGAATGGAGCCATCAGAAAGAAAATGAGCTCCGATAATATCGGCTCCCGGCTCTGTCCAGGTTTCTGGAACCGCTTCCATGGAACGCGCGGTTTGATCAACCAACCAGAGTTGTTCAAATCCTCCATCAAACTCAAACTTCACGAGTGCAAGTCCATTGGAAACATCCAGGATCTCTTGCCAAGGAGCCGTAAGTGTATGAGTAAAATCGTCTCGTTCATAACCACTCCCATAATCCGTCACAGAAAGTTGAGATTCAATGTCTCCTGTCTCTTCATCTTTCTGTAAAGTGGAAGAGTAAATTCGATCTCCCTCTGTGGCAAACGTCATAAAAGAGATTCCATCATCTTCACGGTCAAGTTGAGTCAATTTATTTACAGAACGCGTCTGTGGATCGTATTCATAAACAGTTCCCCACTGATCTTTGTCAGAAGAGGGAATAAAATAAATGAATCGACCATCTTGAGCGGTCTGCCAAAAAATATCGGTAACCTGTTCATCGACATTCTGAATCTTAAATGATTGACCGTTTTGGAAAATGGTGAGATCAACCAAAACACAAGTCTCTAAAGAATGACAACTTGCGGCTTCACTGGTTATAAACACCATCTGACGAACCTCAGAAAGATCAGAAACATCTTCGACAGCTAAGCGTTCAACACGATAATAATCATAATCCCAAGCGGCATTGGCAACACTTGCCGTCCAAGAAGCAGAATCGGCAAAAACACGTGGTAACATTGGGCTAATAGCGGTTGCAACCAATACAGCCAAGATAAGCATTTTTTTAACCATAAAAGAAAATTTGAGCTAAATTAACGTGTAAAGATATCAAAATAAGACGAATTTGTCAATAGCTAAATCTAAATTTTCTACTAAATTTATGGATTTAAATGAGGTTTCAAATACTTCCCAGTAAGACTTGCTTTTACTTTAACGATTTCTTTAGGAGTCCCTTGAGCCACGATCTCCCCTCCTTTTATTCCTCCATCTGGTCCCATATCGATCACCCAATCGGCTCCTTTTATGACATCCATGTTGTGTTCAATAATCACCACGGTGTTTCCCTTATCCACCAACTGATGTAGAACACCCAAAAGACGTTTAATGTCTTCAAAATGAAGACCTGTGGTGGGTTCATCCAAAATATACAATGTACGACCAGTAGCACGACGAGAAAGCTCTGTGGCAAGTTTTACCCGTTGCGCTTCTCCCCCTGAAAGAGTGGTGGCACTTTGTCCAAGACGAAGATATCCAAGACCCACCTCATGTAAGACATTAAGCTTATCAAAGATAGTCGATTGATCCGCAAAAAATCGACGTGCCTCTTCAATAGTCATATTCAAGACATCAGCAATATGTTTTTGTTTGTAATGCACTTCGAGCGTTTCATGGTTATAGCGCGTTCCTCGACATTGGGAACACTCAACATAGACGTCTGGTAAAAACTGCATTTCGATTCGACGCACACCATCGCCTCCACAAACCTCACATCGTCCACCTCCCTTTACGTTAAAACTAAATTTTCCTGCATCAAACTTGCGCATCTTCGCCTCAGGAACAGAGGTATAGAGATCTCGAATGGCTGTAAAGACACCAGTATAAGTTGCGGGATTAGATCTTGGTGTGCGACCAATTGGCGATTGATCAACCGCCACAACCTTATCGATATGCTCAATTCCTGTGATGGTCTTATGAGCTCCTGGATACACCTTCGCGCGATAAAATGTGCGGCTTAAAGCTTTCCCTAGGATATCTAGGACCAGAGTAGATTTTCCAGAACCTGAAACACCTGTCACGCACACAAGCATTCCAAGCGGAATTTCAACATCGACATTTTTTAAGTTAAATGCGGTTGCACCCTGAATCGTTAATTTTTTTCCATTACCTTTACGATATTTTTTGGGAAGCGGAATGGATTTCTTTCCTGAAAGATACTGACCTGTGAGAGAATCTTTTTGTTTTTTAATCTGTGCAACGGTTCCTTCGGCAATAATATGTCCTCCATATTCACCAGCACCAGGACCAACATCAAATACATAATCCGCAGCCTGAATCATCGCTTCGTCATGTTCAACGACAATGATGGAATTTCCAAAATCCTTTAAGGCACGGATGGTCGCAATCAAATGATCGTTGTCGCGCGGATGCAGACCAATAGAAGGTTCATCCAAAATATAAATAACTCCTGAAAGCTGGCTTCCCAGTTGCGTGGCAAGTCGCACGCGTTGTGATTCACCACCTGAAAGGGTCATGGCACCACGATCCAATGTCAGATATCCAAGACCGACCTGTATGAGTTGATCCAAACGCACACACACTTCCTTGGCGACACGATCAACCACTAACCGTTCTTCATTTGTGAGACCGGTGGTTAATAGTCCTTTTTTGTCTGTAAGCTTATCAAAAAAAAGTTTTACATCCTCGATGGGAACACTGACCACATCGGCAATGGATTTCTGCGCGATTCTGACGGATAACACAGCGGGCTGCAAACGTCTTCCTTCACAGGTTGGACAGGTCATGCGGCGCATGTATCCTTCCAGCTCACTGCGCACATACTCTGAATCTGTTTCACGATACTTTTGTTCAAGTTGCGCCAAAATACCTGAAAAAACCACTTTCTCTCCTTTATACAGATATAATTCTTCTCCTGTTCCGTATAGAATGAGATCAAGTTTAACTTTAGGAAGTTTTTGAATCGGGATATCCATGGAAATATGTTGCTTTTTGGCAACCATTTTTAAAAGATCCATGTAACTTGTTTGATTACCAGCAATACGTGTCCAAGGACGTACAGCACCCTCGGCAAATGTCAGGCGACGGTTAGGGATAACCAGATCAGCTTCAAGAACGAGTTTTTCGCCAAGTCCTGTGCAATCACGACACGCTCCAAAAGGAGAATTGAAGGAAAAAAGTCTTGGTTCTGGTTTGGGAAGATTGATTCCACAATGAGCACACATATAACTCTGGGAAAAAACACGCTCATCTCCGTTCTCATCGTTCACAAGTGTAATAAATCCATTGCCATAATCAAGGGCCTTATTTACTTGTTGAGTCAGTTGTTCAGAAGAATAGTTCTGCACAGGGTCAAAATCAAAAATAACGACATCAACATCATGCACTTTCTTTTTATCTTTACGCATGGTTAGTGCTTCCTGTGTGTCTATCACCAAACCATCAAATCGCACACGAGTAAATCCAGCATTGAGGGCTGTTTGCAAAACGTGTTTATGCTCTCCCATCAGTTGGTGAACTACCGGAGCAAGCAACAACATGCGTTGGGTTCCGAGTAGATTTTTCACGTGATCCACGATTTGAGGTAAGGTCTGTTCACTTACACTTTGATCACATTGAGGACAATAGGAACGCCCAGCTCGTGCAAATAAGACACGAAGAAAGTCATAAATTTCTGTCACCGTTCCTACTGTTGAACGTGGATTATGAGAAGAGGATTTTTGATCAATAGCGATTGTTGGAGAAAGTCCCAAAATTTCATCAACATCTGGTTTATCTTGAAGCTCTAAAAATTGTCTAGCATAACTGGAAAGAGACTCCATGTATCTGCGTTGTCCTTCAGCATAAATCGTATCAAAGGCAAGAGAAGATTTTCCTGAACCAGAAAGGCCCGTGATCACCACAAGTTGGTTCTTTGGAATATCAACATTGATATTCTTTAAATTATGTACACGAGCTCCACGAACAGAAATCTTATTGGACATAATAAAAATCAAAAAAATCAATGGAAAAAGAAAAAGAGAAACAATGATGAAAGTGTGCAACACGCTACCACAAAAACAAACACGGAGCAAGAGTCCGCCCCGTGTCAAAAAAGAAAAACTCACCAAGAAAAAATTACTCTGTTAATTGATACCACCAAGAACTCGTATCAGGAGATGTTTTACAGTTATAGCTTGTCGTCGTAAGAGCAGAAAGGACAGAGCTTGTAATCGCATCAATATTCGTTGAATCAATATAACAAGCCTGTTTGGATTCTGTTCTGTTCCACGCACACATATCCGCGGTAGCCAAATTGGCACACATACTTCCTAACGTAAGTTCGCCCAAACCATCATAAAGCATTTTCCCCGCACCCGAATCTGTCCCTGGTAATCCAGAGTTTCTTCCAACATCAACAGAATCAAGAGTCACAGGACCTGAAGAACTCTTCGTAAAAACAGGAGCCTTATCATAATCTTCACACGATTTTATGTCTCCGCAATCCAAATAGAGTCGCGCACAGGCTCCACGACCTGTCAGTTCTCCTCCAGCATCGGGATCACGTGTGTAAAAACACTGTTCATATGTTTGCACCTGTACTTCGTCTAAACTTACTGTTTTCTGAAGAGCTCCGCCACCTGTCGTATAATTAACCTGAACAACTCCTTGTTCTGTTTCATAAGATTTTAACTGATTAAACGCCGCGCACAATGACGGAGTAGGAATAAGGACAGTATTATCAGCGGTCAGTTCCTCACAACGCATGCATTCAGGTTTTTCTCCTGGAATACACACTTCCCATTGATTGTCGCAATAAGAAAAGTTACAGACGATCCCATCGGCCACCGCGTTTCCGTCTGGATCATTTTTTACCGTCCCTACCGTTCCGCATGCTTCAGGTCCTTTATACTCAACCTTATATCCTTCTTTAATCAATTCATCGCAAGACGCGTTATCCACGAGACTCACGGTTTTAATTAAAGGAAAGCGAGGAACCGTCATTTTTAATAATTGAGGATTGACCGTGTACAAAATCAAATAACTTGAGAGAAGAAGAACTAGACCCAAAATGGCATTGCGAATTTGCGTTTTTGCTTTTCCAATCTGTTCTGAACTTCCTGCCCCCAAAACCCATCGCAATCCAGCCACCATCAAAAAGACAATCGCGATAACCGTAGCAGATCCAATCATCCATTGATACACTTTCGCCACATATTCTCCCAAATCATTGGTTGATGTAAGACCTCCGATAGAAACAGCAAGAGAAATCTTCGAATTATTTTTAGGATCTGGAAAACAATAATGATATCCACTTGGACATTCCGGAGGTTGATAATGACTATCAAGAATTCCACTCTGGTCGGCGCATTGTTCTTGAGTAAAACAAGAAATGCTTCTGGAAGGATGTTGATTAGCGGTACAGGCAAAAGCAGCCACTGTTTGTCCTTTTGCCTTACAAGTTGTTTGACACTCTTGTGAGATCATTTTTTGAGATTGAGTCACTGCTCCTGCAATAGAAGTACAATAACAATCACAAATATCTGTAGGACCTGCAGCCAAAGACACAGAAAAATAAGTAAAAATTCCTAATAACACCACCATCGATAAGAAAGGAAGAAAAAGAATCCTGCGGATGATCTGCATACTTATTGACGATTCAATGGATTGAACAACCGCATCCAAAATATCTGCAGGAATCGCTCCTCCAATCCTATTTCCATTAATAAAGAACGTAGGAGTTCCATAAACACCCGCTTCAACACCGTCTTGGTAATCTTTAATAACTTCATCAGCGTAACGTCCAGAGTTGAGACATTGTCGAAATTGATCCATATTCAAATTGAGGGATTGAGCGAATTCAAGAAAATTTTCTTCCGAAAAAAAATTTTGATTTTGATACAACTTATCATGATATTCCCAAAACTTTCCCTGATCCTGGGCACACTCACCAGCTTCTGCTGCTTTTTGAGCAAGAGGATGAAGGTCTAAAAGAGGAAAATCTCGGTACACAAAACGAACTTCTTCTGGATAACGCTTCACCAATTCACGAAGAACAAAACTTGCATCACGAGAGAATGAGCACCCAAAATCAGCAAACTCAACAATCGTAACCACAGCATCACGTTTTCCCAAACTAGGATCGTCATTGGTGGTTAAATCATAAATTCCATCATTGATTGGTGCGCTAGCCAACACCACACTCGTCGTCAGATTATTTGTGAAACTCAAGGAATTTGGATCAACACCACCAGAACGTATCTGATCGGCAAAATAAAGGACACGGGCAACAAATAATCCAAGCAATCCCAATATCAAAAGAGTAATGATGGTAGCAACCCAACTTCGTTTTTGATGAATAAGTGCATCTGTCTCTTCTTGCATAGATCTCGATTCTTTATAAGAAAAAGTATATCATAGGATTGACGCAAATGATTCTATTTGGTAGTGTTTTTCCGAATTCAAATCCTCTCAATTGTACGTGTATGAACCTGGAAACTATTCTCAACGTTGCTCAAATCACCCTCGCTATCATTTTGATGGCATCCATTTTACTTCAATCCAGAGGTACGGGACTTGGAGCTGCTTTTGGAGGAGGTGGAAATGTCTATCGCACCAAACGTGGAGCAGAGAAAAAAATATTCCAATTTACTATCGTGGTGTCTATTCTTTTTTTTGGCATTGCCCTTGTTAATGTTCTGATTTAACTGTACGAGAGTCTGTTTGATGACTCCTTATTTGTGCCTGATATACGCGCCCTGTTAAAACGATTTAAGAAACATCCAGAAAATCGAGCTCGCGACCTGACAATGCGCCAGGTTCTTTCCGTTACAAAGACAAAAAGCGTTCCTTCTTGGAAACAATGGAAACAACTTCCGATGGTTCTCTCACAAACAGAAAAACGTGTTGTGGGTTGGGCTCTTATCACTATTATTTTTTGTATCCTCCTTTTGTTAGGTGGTTATGTTACGGCTCATCGTGTAGATATTCCTGCCGTTGGCGGTGAATATACAGAAGGTCTGATTGGAGAACCACAGTTCATAAATCCTCTCTACGCTAACAATAGCGATGTAGATCAAGATCTTTCTCGTCTAGTCTACTCAGGGCTTGTGCGTTGGAATCCAGAACAAGGATTTGTTCCAGATCTTGCCCAGTCTATTCAGATTTCAGAAGATGGAATGATCTACACATTCAAAATTAAAGAAAATGCAACCTTTCATAATGGAGAACAGGTCCGTGCACGTGACGTTGTATTCACCTTTAATGCAATTCAAAATCCGACGTACCGCAGTCCTCTTATTGATCGTTTTTACAATGTCATTGTTCAACAAGAAGATGAAAAAACTGTTTCTTTTATTCTCAAAGAACCCTTTGCTCCTTTTCTTAGTTATTTGACCGTTGGGATTCTTCCTGCCAATTTATGGGCAGAAATCTTGCCACAAAATGTCCCTTTGGCCGCGTTGAATCTTCAACCTGTTGGAAGCGGACCTTATCAATTTGCCTCCTTCTCAAAAGATAAAAAAGGATCTATTCGTAGCTATACCCTCAAACGCAACAATCGTTACTATCTTCAAACACCCTTTATTGATGAGCTAACCTTTAAATTTTATCCTGATGTCTCTGCTCTCCAAGAAGGTTTAGAAAATAAAAATGTGGAGGGAATAAGTATTGTAGAATTTGAAGCCAAAACAGCTATTTCTGAAAATAAAAATGTTCAATTCTTTCAACCATTCCTCCCTCGAGAAACGGTTCTCTACTTCAATCAAGAATCTCCTGTATTAGCAGATACGGCAATACGTTCAGCGATTGCCTCAGGGATCAACAAGCAGGCGTTAATAGATACTGTCTACCAAGGAAGCGGTTTGGTCATTCATGGACCTCTACTTAAGGGTATGTTGGGTTACGACCAAACAGTGATCATAACGCATGATCCTCAAAAAGCGTCATCTGATCTCACAGAGGCTGGATATACGATAAAAGAAGGAACAAATCTGCGTATACTCAAAGAAAGTCTTCAAAAAGAACCAGAAAAAATAGAAGAAGAGGGTGCAACACAGACCATTCCAGAACCAACTTTGTTGCATCTCAATCTTACGACTATTGATAACACAGAAATGCGTGCAGTCGCCTCAGAAATCCAAAAAAATCTAACCACGATTGGTATTGAAACAGAACTAAATTTTGTTCCTGCCGATGCAATAGCAACAACGGTCATTGAACCCAAAAAATTTGAACTTCTTCTTATTCCTATCCTCTCTGGAGTAGATCCCGATCTGTATCCATTTTGGCACTCTTCCCAAATAAAAAGTCCTGGACTCAACATCGTTGGATATAAAAATATAGAAGCAGACGCATTGCTTGAAAAAGGACGCAAAGAAATAGATCCAACCGTACGAGAACAAACGTACAGAGAATTCCAGACTCTTCTTCTCAAAGATATTCCTGCCGTTTATCTGTATCAATCAACATATGGATACGCTGTCAGTAAAAAAATTCATTTACCTGTCATTGATCAAATAGGTATTCCTTCAGACCGTTTTGCTCACATTACGGATTGGTACATCAAAACAAAAAAAGTCCTTCAGTAAATGTAAAATCTTACTTTAAAGAACATTAATGAAATCTTTGTAAAATTTGATGAGATTACCCTGAACGGGCTGCTATCTTTGAAAACGTACCCAAAATGTACGTTGAAGAGACAGCTGGGTGCCCGTGAAGGGCAAGATCGCGAATTTTACAAAGATTTCCCTTGTCGAAGTGGTGGAACTGGTAGACACGCAGGCCTCAGAAGCCTGTGGGAGCAATCTCGTGGGGGTTCGAGTCCCCCCTTCGACACCAAAGAAATCTTTTCAAAATTTGTGATCTTTCGTTTCATGGGGTCCCTTTGGCTTGTCACCGTATATGAATACGGCTCTGTCGCCAATTACCCCATTCAACGAAATCTCATCAAATTTTGAAAAGATTTCATACGTAAGCGGTTTTTTACTGTCTGATGAATGATTCGTCGGACTACAAAAGATCACCTAATTCATGCAAAAGAAAGTCCTGCTTCTTGATTAAGAAGAGCTTTCTCTTTATTTATTTGTATTAAAAAGATCTCTAGAATATTTTTATGGTTACACCTCAACCTAACTCCGCACGTAAACCCATATCCTCTGGTAGAGGAAAATCCAAATTCCGAGGACGCGTCTTTCGTTCGAACAAACCAAATACGACCCGCCCCCAAACAACCCAAAGTCCTCAAACACGGATTAAAACCGTTAAAGCCCCAAATGGCGACAAGCTTCGTATTATTGTTTTAGGAGGATGTGAAGAAGTGGGTCGAAACTGTACGCTCATCGAATACAAAAACGACATCGTCCTTATCGATATGGGACTTCAATTTCCTGAAGAAGGAATGCCTGGAGTAGATTACATCATTCCAAACATGAGCTACCTCAAAGGAAAAGAAAAAAACGTCCGAGGCGTTATCATCACTCATGGTCACTATGACCATATCGGAGCTATTCCTCATACGATTCCAAATATTGGCAATCCTCCTATCTATGCCCTTCCCATGTCGGCAGCCATTATTAAACGTAGACAAGAAGATTTTCATACACGTCAGTTGAACGTCAAAGTCACAAAGGCTACAGACGTCCTCAAGTTGGGTGTCTTCACCGTTTCGTTCTTTCATATCAATCACAACATTCCGGATTCCGTTGGAATCGTTGTAGATACTCCTGTAGGACGTGTCTGTCACACAGGAGATTGGAAATTTGATTTTCATCCGGCAGGAACTGATCATGCGGACTTTCAACACATTGCCACTCTTGGAAAACAAGGTGTCTTAGTTCTTATGGGAGACTCCACAAACTCTAACCAAGAAGGACATCAAATTTCAGAAAAAGTGATTGGTGAGGAATTGGAAACGCTCATCGAAAAAGCACAAGGACGTATGATCGTGGGAACATTTGCTTCCCTTCTTTCACGCGTAAAACAAATTATCGAAGCCGCAGAACGTCATGGCAAAAAAGTAGCGATTGATGGATATTCCATGAAAACAAACGTGGAAATTGCTAAACAAATGGGGTTTATCAAATGCAATCAATCAACACTTATTAAACCAGAACAGATGGATGCCTATGACGACAACAAAATTGTTCTCATTTGTACTGGAGCTCAAGGAGAAAAAAATGCCGCATTGAACCGCATTGCCAACAACGAACACCGTAGTGTTCGTATCCGCGAATCTGACACGATTATTTTTTCCAGCTCTGTGATTCCAGGAAACGAAAATTCTGTACAACGCTTGATGGATACTCTTTATCGAAAAGGAGCAAACGTGATCAACTATAAAATGATGGATGTTCATGCGGGAGGTCATGCAAAAAAAGAAGATATCAAACTCATGCTCGCCTTATTCAAACCAACCTACTACGTTCCTATTGAGGGAAATCATTTTCTCTTGAGAGAAAATGCCAAAGTGGCTTACTCTATGGGATGGGAAAAAAGTAATGTCTTTGTCGTAGACAATGGTCAGGTCATGGAATTTTGGAAAGAGGGCGGACATTTAACCAAAGAAAAAATTCCAACAGATTATGTATTCGTAGATGGTCTTGGTGTGGGAGACGTCTCTCAAGTTGTGTTGCGCGACCGACAAGTTTTGGCAGAAGACGGAATGGTGATTGTCATCGCTCAAATTGAAAAGAAAACAGGCAAACTGATTGGATACCCAGATATCGTCAGCCGTGGATTCATTTTCATGAAAGAACATCAAGAACTTATCAAAGCCACGCGTGATGAGGTAAAGAAAGCGATCTCAGATCCAGATCCAAAATCGGCTGCTGATCCAAAATATATCCGAGATCGTATCCGAGACGAAGTAGGAAAATTCCTCTTCAAAAAAACCGAACGTCGGCCAATGATTCTCCCTGTCATTATTGAAGTCTAAAAAAATCATTCCGATATATGAACCGTATCCTTAGTGCCCTTCAACCCTCTGGCATTCTTCATATTGGAAACTATTTTGGGGCTATCGAACCGATGGTGAGTCTACAAACCGACTCCAACGAAAATCTTCTCTTTATCGTTGACTATCACGCCATTACCGTACCCCAAGATCCAGAACAATTGCGTCATAATATCCTTTTTGCCACAGCGACTTACCTTGCTTGTGGAATCGATTCTGAAAAAACGATTCTCTTCCAACAATCTCGAGTACAGGAGCATACCGAACTGGCCTGGATCCTTAATTGTCTTGCTTACATGGGTGAAATAGAACGAATGACCCAATACAAAGATAAAGCCTTGGGAAAAGGAGAATCTGTCTCGGTTGGACTCTTTGACTATCCTATTTTGATGGCAGCGGATATTTTGCTCTATGACACAACGATCGTGCCTGTGGGAGAAGATCAAAAACAACATGTAGAACTTGCTCGGGATCTAGCAGAGCGATTTAATCATCGTTTTGGAGAAACCTTTGCGATCCCAAAACCTCAAATCCGTGAACAAGGAGCCCGTATTATGGGCTTAGACGATCCTCACAAAAAGATGTCTAAATCCGCTTCCAACGAAAAGAATTATGTCTCTTTAATGGATGATGAAATAACGGTTTTAAAGAAAATAAAATCTGCGGTTACAGATTCAAGTTCTACCATCGAATACACACCTGATCGCAAAGAATTAGCCAATCTCCTTACGATCTATTCTTTGGTCACACAAACACCCATTGAAACACTTGTCCATCAGTATGAAGGTAAAGGATATGGAGCATTCAAAACCGATCTAGCTCAAGCGGTGAGTGCCTTCCTTAGTCCCATTCAAGAAAAAATAAAAGATCTCCTCTCTCACCCAGATCATCTTCTTCAACAATTGGATGTTGGAGCCAAGAGTGCTCAATCTCTGGCATCTAAAAAAATGAAAGAAATTCGTCAAAAAATTGGCGTACAGCTTTAAAAAAATCAGTCCTAAGTCAGGACTGATTTTTCTTTTCAAATGAGCAGACAGAAAAATAATCAAAAACACCCGCTCAGATGAGGGGTGTTGTCGTACGTTTTTTCTTATGCTTCGGTTTCATATCCAAGAAGATCAGAGACCGAAGCGATTCTTTGCTTTTCAAGTCGTCCTAGAACAAGGATTCGATCCCGAAGGTTTGGTCGAACGGTACGGGAGAGAACTTCCCAATCTTCTACGCTGGTAAGATATCTCCGCAAAGTTTGACATAGGTCAACCAGCGCATGACTGGAAAAAATCCGCAACTCTTGAGTAAGAGCTTCGTACTCTCTCAAGAGACTCCGAAGAGGAGCCAGCTCTCTCGCCTTCTGAATAATCTGTTGCTGAAAGCCATCACCCACTATTTGGGAAAAAGTTTGGTCACGCTTCTGACACAGACTCTCAATCTCAGTAGTGAGTTCCCCCGCCCGCTGTCGAACCTGTTGCGAAATGATCCTCTCACTGAGTTCATGAAGATGCGTTGTCTTAACAGCACGTATTGCCTCCAGAGCTTCAAACCGAGTGATCAGAAGCCTGGTGTCCAACTCAGCAACAGCACTCACACAAAAACAACGATGGTAAAACGGAAGAAAAATAGGAATCAACTCCGTAATCACTACAGAAATCTGATTGTCCAAATCCCTCAGATTAGGCTTTACGAACATATCGTAACTTCCCATACTGGGGTGATAGGCATCCAGAAACTCCTTCAGATCCACCATTAAAAACTCCTCTTTCCTTTTTTGTTAAGACTATTTTCTCTTGTTCCCTTAATGCCGATTAAGTAAAATCTACTCACAAGAGAATCTGAAGATACCGCCATTATGCCTATTCGTCAATCAAAAACCCGAATATTACAACTCGGGTGTCAGAGATAGGAGCCCCGTTACCAACGACGTGGAGCAGGCGTCCACTCTTCATAACGGTTGTTGATGATCCAAAACGAAAGCCCTACATTCACCAACAAGGTAATCAGATAACTTAGCGCCACAGCCCATCCAGGAGGTTCAACCGTGAGGTAGGAAAACTCCTTGAATGGTTTGCGTTCGAACTTCTCGTAGACCTCCTTGGACATGTAGTCCACAAGGTTCATGAGATCGAGCTGTCCTTCGTGCTCCATCGCGTAATCTCGAACGTCGATCTTGAGACGATCAACCTCGGTCCAGGAGATAATGTGGGCCCAGGTAACCTTTCGATCCCTGTCGACCCCAATGGCGAGGGTGAATTCATTCTTGTTTCCACCCTTCCAGTAGTTCTCCTGAGCAAGACCCGTCTTAAGTGCGGACCCTTCCGGAAAAATCAGGATGAACATCTTTACTTGTTTCCCGGCGCCATACTTGGCGTTCCAGTAACGCAAACGAGCGTCCGCCTGATTGGTCCTGGTTCCGCCGTCTCCAAGAATGGCTCGCTGATCCCAAGTTCCGATCCTTGGATACTCATACAGACCCAGAGACCCTGGATCTTTGATTTCCTCGAAATTGAAAATGGAATTCGACGATTGGACCCGATTCTCATACCGGTGCTGCGTGGTCACAAGGACGATCGTCTCGTCGTTCCCATCCCATGTAGCAACGTACTTGTCGCCGTCGATGGAATGATAGTTGCGATTAAGATCGACAAACGTCCTGCTGTTCCACTTCTGAGCGAGACCCTCGAACTGATCCTGATTAATACTCTGACTTTCCCCGTTGGAATCGACCAAGACCCAATGAGGCGGATGATTGTCAATGTCGTAGAAGTGTTCCGTGCCACAGTCATAGGACTCCGTATCGGAATATGACGACCCGTCAGACCGAGTCCTTGTCACAAAACGGGTACAGTATTTTGTGTGCTTACACGGAACTTCCTCGTCCCACCTCTCATAATACTCAGCTTGTGTCGCCCACCCTCCCCAATATTCGGTATCCGAGGTCTGGATAGCCTCAGTAATGGACTTGGAGGCGATGACACAAACAAGGGAAATAACGAATGGAACCAGGAACTCCCACCAGACGGTCTGGTGTTTGAACCACACCAGAAGGACAATCGTCACAACAACCGGAATGATCATCGCGCCCCAAATCAGCATTTCCGCCTCCTTTATGTTTCAGCGATCCGAGTTAAAGAGGTCGATGTTGTCTTCTTTACCGGTGGCAAAAACCTCATCGGTCTTCGTTGAGGTCACGAGCTGCATTTGGATCTCCGGCCGACCTCCCACAAAAATGGAGCCAGGGATGGTCAACCGAATGTTGTCGTGCTCGCGCTTGATATCGATGAGTCGCGACTGCTCGCGCGCGAACATGGTCCGCTCAGCCTCGATGGACTGCATCAGATCCTTGTAAAGTCCTGTATCAAACTGCGGGTTATGCTCGGAGACCCAGCTCATCAGGGCTCCACCGCGCTCGTTACCATAGCGGCCTTCCATGAGCGTAGGGTAGATCTCCTTGAAATCCTTCGCATACTGCGAGCTGACGCCCGCCTTCTGCTGAAGAATTTTCCAGACCGCGTCGTAAACTACAGTCAGTTTCTTTTGCTGGGCAGTCGCCTCGTTTCGCAGCCTGACTTCACTGTTGCTATAGGTGGCATACATAGGATCAAGCGTAAATTTGCTGGGGTAGCCTCCGTTACCCATAAAGCTTAGCGACTCGAAAGAGGAAGAACTTTATGTCTCTCACCCCTCTGACGAGTGCTCG
>Ga0209417_1002668_pt1 | contig 26504 bp, 35 predicted proteins | sample RifGroF2_FD_184002 | JGI IMG/M metagenome (GOLD analysis project Ga0209417, IMG submission 184002) | Groundwater microbial communities from Rifle, Colorado, USA - Groundwater F2 (SPAdes) (version 2) | ecosystem: Environmental > Aquatic > Deep subsurface > Groundwater | place: Rifle, Colorado... | reverse complement strand
GGTAAATAATTACATATTTAATTATAATAATAATCGATATCAGTGGAATAAAAATAAAATGTCCCCTATCCAGTATAAACAATATTTACTTGCTTCTTAATTGTCCGAAGCCTGGGGTACAGTTCAATATATTATCTATGTGCATAGATCCTCTGCATGGCGTAGTTTTTATACCTAATTGTGCTAAATATCCAGCTATTTCCTTTTCTCTTACTGAAGCACCATTCTTATCTATTTTAGAATTGCTCAGTTCTTCATAACCTTCAACAATATCTGAAGGACCCGTAATAAACACCATCTTGTCATTTGCAGACAAGCCCTTTAGCGCGGCTGTTTCTTCTCTAGTTCTTTCACTTGCTTTTCCTGATATAGGTTTTTCAAACAACATTGCCATTCCAAAAGCCGGTTTTACTGATGATAATGATACTGAATTTAACCTTTTTACTTCCTTTCATTTATAATTTTTACAACTAATCCTATAAACCACCTGAAAATAAAAAATTGACACAATTTTACAAAAATATACAAACCCAACACCCCCGCGGCCTATACTTCCTCTTCACCGTAGAAATGTGGGAGCGCTTCAGCTACTACGGCATGCGTGCCCTGCTGACCCTTTATATGGTTAAATACCTGCTGTTTAACACAGAAAAAGCAGGCAGTATCTATGGAATGTACACTGGCCTGGTTTATTTAACTCCTCTGCTGGGCGGCTACATAGCTGATCGGTATTTAGGCCAGAAAAAGTGTATTATGATTGGCGCAATTTTAATGATGCTCGGCCATTTCAGTATGGCAATCCCAGACTTGCCATTCTTTTACACTGCTCTTGGGCTTTTAATACTCGGCAATGGCTTTTTTAAACCCAATATTTCCACAATGGTCGGCCAGCTCTATGACGGAAAAGCAGATGGAAAAAGAGATGCAGGCTTTACCATTTTTTATATGGGAATTAATTTAGGAGCGTTTTTCTCTCCTCTGGTATGCGGGACCCTTGGTGAAAAAGTAGGATTTCACTATGGTTTTGCCGCCGCAGGTGTTGGTATGTTTTTTGGGCTTTTAATTTATTTATGGGGAAAAGAAAAATTTTGCCCCAATATCGGCAATACCTGCATTACCCCAGCCAATATTGAATGCAAAGCCCCGCTAACTATTGAAGAAAAACACAAAATTGCAGTTATTTTTATTTTAATGTTTTTCAGCATATTTTTCTGGGCATCCTTTGAGCAGGCAGGCAGCTCGCTTACTTTGTTTGCTGATCGCTCAACAGACAGATTTATCTCTTTTTTAAACTGGGAATTCCCTGTGAGTTATTTCCAGTCAATAAACCCCTTGCTCATAATCCTTTTAGCCTCACTGTTTTCAAGAATGTGGATTGATTTGTCCAGCATAAACAAAAACCCCTCAGTACCTGTTAAATTCGCACTTGGCCTGTTTCTTGTTTGTATTGGTTTTATATTAATGGTTTTCGCGGCATCTATGCCAGGAAAAGTGTCCTTTTTATGGCTGTTAGCTGTGTATTTGTTTCATACATTGGGAGAATTATGCATTTCTCCGGTTGGGCTTTCTGTTGTTACAAAACTTGCGCCTGTGAAATTTGCTTCCCTGCTTATGGCAACCTGGTTTCTGGCAAGCTTTTTTGCCAACATAACAGCAGGAGTATTTGCAGGAAAGTATGACTTATTAAGCACACCTCAATTCTTTATGCTTCCTGTGCTGATAACCGGCGTTGCAGGCATCATTGCACTTATTTTTGCAAAATTCATAAAAAGATTAATGCACGGAATAGAATAATTATAGTAAACTTATGGCTATGATACTAATTACCGGAGGCGCAGGATATATAGGAAGTCACTGTACCCTTGAAATGAAAAGGGCGGGTTTTGACTGCGTTGTGCTTGATAACCTTACAGAAGGGCACAAAGAAGCAATACAAACAAAGGATTTCTGTTTGGCAAACCTTGGAAATATTGATGAAATAAGAAAAGTTTTCAGAAATTATAAAATTGATGCGGTTATACACTTTGCAGCAAGCTGCTATGTAGGCGAATCCACCACCAATCCGCAGAAATACTACTATAATAACGTGGTTAACACCCTGAACCTGCTTCAAGTAATGGTTGAATGCAATGTTAAAAACATTGTCTTTTCATCAACTTGCGCCACATACGGAAACCCCGAATACACCCCTATTGATGAAACCCACACCCAAAAGCCCATAAATGTCTATGGAAAAACCAAGTTAATGATAGAACATATTCTTCAGGATTATGACAGGGCTTATGGGCTTAAATACATGGCTTTAAGGTATTTTAACGCGTCAGGAGCTGACAACAAAGCAAACATTGGAGAAAGCCACGACCCGGAAACCCACCTTATTCCGCTTGTATTGCAGGTAGCTTTAGGCAAACGGGAATCCATAAAAGTTTTTGGCAATGATTATGATACACCGGACGGTACATGTATAAGGGATTACATCCATGTTAACGATCTATCAAGCGCGCACCGGCTTGCTCTTGAAAAATTATTTAAGGATAAGCAAAGTAATTTCTATAATTTAGGCACTGGCAAGGGTTGTTCTGTAAATGAAGTAATACGCTCATGCGAAGAAATAACCCGAAAAACAATAAAAGCAGAACTTGCGCCAAGAAGAGAAGGCGACCCGCCGACCCTGTTTGCTGATAATAAAAAAGCTCTGAAAGAATTGGGTTGGCAGCCTGAATATACAAAAATTGATGATATAATTCTAACGGCATGGAATTGGGAAAAGAACAGGAGATATTAATTTAACTATGAAGAAGATACTAGTCACTGGCGGCGCGGGTTTTATAGGCTCACATCTTTGCGAAAGATTATTAAATGAAGGCAATGAAGTAGTTTGTATTGATAATTTTTTTACCGGCTCGAAAAATAATATTCTTCATTTAATGGATAATAAACATTTTGAAGTAATAAGACATGACATTATACAGTCTATTCTGGTTGAAGTTGACGAAATTTATAACCTGGCATGCCCTGCCTCTCCTGTTCATTACCAGTACAACGCCATAAAAACCATTAAAACCAACGTCCTCGGCACAATAAACATGCTTGGACTTGCAAAAAGAGTAAAAGCAAAGTTTTTACAGGCATCCACCTCTGAAGTCTACGGCGACCCTAAAGAACACCCTCAACAGGAAGCCTACTGGGGAAATGTCAACCCAATAGGGATCAGAAGCTGCTACGATGAGGGGAAACGAGTTGCAGAAACCCTCACAATGGATTATCACAGGCAAAACAATGTCGACATTAAAATTATAAGAATATTTAACACCTACGGCCCACGTATGGCCGCGAATGACGGGCGAGTTGTTAGCAATTTCATTGTTCAGGCGCTTAGAGGTGAGGATTTAACCGTATATGGTGACGGCTCACAGACGAGAGCTTTCTGTTTTGTGAGCGATCTTGTGGATGGCGCAATAAAAATGATGAATACTGAAAAAGAATTTATTGGACCTGTTAACCTAGGCAATCCTGTTGAAACCCCCATAATAGAATTTGCCAAAAAAATAAAGGAAATGACTAACAGCAACTCAAAAATCGTACATAAACCTTTACCTCAGGATGATCCAACCCAAAGAAAACCTGACATAAGCCTTGCGCAACAAAAACTCAACTGGCAGCCCAGTGTAAAACTGGATGACGGGCTTAGAAAAACCATTGAATATTTTGAAAAAACCCTATAAAGGTTGCTATATTACAGGCTAAACACCAAGCGCAGCTTTTACCTGTTCAAACGTAACTAACGGTTTTTCTTCTTCTGCATAGTGATGAATAATAATCTTGTTCTCTGCTTCAATAATTTTCTTCTCTTGTTGATCTCGTATCTTTTTCTTATAGTCAAGCGCCGTGTGTTTTTTACAAGATCCCAACTGTTTATTGTTCATAATTTGTTCTGAAATTAAATCTTTCAAAATCTCTCTTCTTGTAGTAACCGCATTTTCTCTTGGCTTTAAAACAAGATCATCTTCTGAAAAGTCATCTGCTATTTCAATCTTAGGAATTTTGCCTCTATTACTGTTCTTTAGTTCTGGAAAGCTTAGCATTTCTCCTGAAAATCCTAAATTTGATCTATGTGAATTAAAACTTACATTTCCTAACATGTTTTACCTTATTCCCTTTCCTTTTTATATATTCTGGTTGTATAAAAACCCCTGAAAAAAATCTTTAACCTACAAATCTTTAACTTTTGTAAAAAAACTTGTAACAACCTGTCATGAGGCTTTTCATGATTTATTAAAAAAAGTAAAGTTTGATATAAAAAACTTGTTTCATGCATGTGCTCTATTCTTGAACATGATGCCGGGGTGGAATGTAAAAAGGCATCCATGTAGAGGGAAATGGTGATCTCTGAATTAAAGCAACTGCCTGCTTTATCATGAGCGGATTTTTTTAAATTTTTGTTTGCTAAAAAAAGGTTTTTAGTATTATATAGATGAACATCTTGGGAGGCTGGGGGAACCTAAATAAATGACAAACCTTTTAACCAATGTCAATAATCAAACCAATGAAGATAATAAATCACCTAAAAAGCTATACAATCTAAAAGCAGAAAAACTAATCAGAGCAGCAAACGATAATTTCGTATACTTTAAAGACTACGAAATGGCGCTTATGCAGCTTCAGGAAGTCCTTACTCTTGATCCTGATAATGCAAAAGCTTATATTTTAAAAGGAACTATCTTCTTCTGTCTTGATGAACTGCAAACCGCTCTAGACTGTTTTGAAAAAGCACTCTTAACAGACCCTTATTCTGTGGAAGCATACAGTTTAAAAGCAAATGTACTTGATATCAAGGGCAATTTAAAAGAAGCTCTGGATTCCTGCGACAAGGCTTTTATAAACGTAACAGAAAAAAACCAGGAACTTTTAACTTCCTTATATGACCAGAAGCTGGCTATATTAATAAGGTCAAAAAGATACCGGGAAGCCAAAGAAACACTCAGACAGTGCTACACTTCTCTAAAAGAAGAGGACAGCTCATATATTGCTTCTTGTTACCGGGATGTAATTGATAATTTGCACAGAAAACGTGAGAAAAAGAAGCAACTTGCATCTGAAAGATTTAAGTTAGTTAGCATGTAAAATCTCACTATGTGCCCTGTATAAGAGTGCTTGCAAAAGTGCTCTTTATTTATTTGTTAAAAAGCTTTACATCTGGATAAATGATTTATTGCAATGGAAATAACCTGATTTTTGCTAACGTGTTTTTCTTTTGCAATTTCTTCTATAATTTTTACCGTTTCTTCTTCCAGTTCGTAAGCACGTTTTAGTCTTACGGGATATATTTTGGGTCTTCCTGCCCCGAATCTTGCCCCACCTCTGATTTTTTCAACTCTTTTTTTAACGTTATTTTCTATTTGTTCATAGCTCTCAGGGTCGATCTTTTTAAGTTCCTGCATTATTTCAGATAAATTTTTACTTTTACTTGTCATAACTTTATCCTTTCTATTCTTTATACTTATCTATATTTCTTTTTGCCTGTTCTATGAATCTTTTTGGTGTTTTTTGAGTTTTTTTAACAAATATAAGGCCTACTATTATGATTTGTTTTTGCCTGTATCCGAATAATGACCTTATATTATCTGTTCTTATTTCATAGAGACCTTTCTCAAGTTGTTTTTTGTCAGTAATTTTTTCAAGTCCTATTTCTTCTATTACTCTATATTCTTCAAGGACTTTATTTCTTGAGGATTTATCAAGGTCGTGTAATTGTTCAACTGCTTCTTTTGTTAATTTAACTTGAAATATCATTACAGTGCCTTTTGAAATCTACTAGTTAAATTCATTATAGCACATTTATTGAAAAAAACTAGTGATAATCAAAAATCATAGGGTTGGGTGCGCACCGCGCACCGACACTAATTCTCAGTTAAACTCCACCCCTCAGGAATCTCATTTTCCATATATTCAAAAAGTTCAGACATTTTTATCCCCAAACCTTCGGAAATACGCCATAAAGTTGTGAATTGTGGGTCTTTTTTGCCCTTTTCAAGGTCTGCCCATATAGATTTTGAAAGATCAGCTTCATCAGAAACAAGACTAATTGATTTAGCCTTGTTTTCCCTGAAATTCTTTACTGCCACGCCGAGCAGTTTACATAAAAATTCCCTGTCTTTTTTATATTTCTCTTGCATAAAATTTATTCTAGTGCTAAATTAAGCACAGATCGTTCGGAATTAAGTACCAAACTAAGGAGTTTTTTAAATGACCGGCAAACTTATCCATAACCAGGACTTCACCGACTTCCTTCAATCCAATTGTAACCTGATGAAAATAACAATTAATGGCTTCGAGGAAATTATCCAGTATTTACATGAAAATGTTCAAAAACTTCAGGGTGTTCCCTTAAAACCCAACAGAAAAGCCGCCCTGGCCTTGCTCGGCTATTTAAGCTTGAATGATAAAAATGCAAGAGAAATTGTTGAAACCTTATGCGGGCACGAACTTCAAAAATACACTCAATGGCTTGAAAGTTATTGCGCTGAGAATAATTGCACAAAAGAGCAGGCTTTGAAGCGAATTATAGAGTAAAAACTCACAAAATATGCTATAATAATTGTATAAACACCTTTGATAATAATTTCCGATAATCCAAAAACCGGGCTAAAAAATTTTTATAAACTGTTGCATTTTGTCGCATTTTGTTTCCTTTTATATAGCAAGAATCGCTGAAAGCCAGTTACAGCAACACTTTTGCCAGCTTTCTGAAAATCCAAAATGCCAGATACTTTTAAACGCTACTTTTGCATCTCTACCTTTGCATCAAGGTCAAACTTCCTGTGTATCGACCGTATAGCCTCTTCTGCCTGGTCTTTGTCAACAAGACAGCTTATTTTGATTTCACTGGTCGCTATCATTTTAATGTTTATACCAGCCTCTGCCATAGCTTCGAACATCCCCGCAGCAATCCCGGGCCTGTCCACCATTCCGGCACCAACAAGGCTGACTTTTGCTATATTTCCATCAACCACTACCTCACCGGCATTTATATCCAGCTTGACCCTTTCAAGCACATTAATAGCACCCTTAAGATCACTGTCATTTACCGTAAAAGCAATATTATTGAGATTTCCCTCTTCAAGAGACTGGATAATCATATCAACGCTTATATTGTCAGCAGCAAGCGAACTAAAAATCTTTGCAGCAATCCCTGGCTGATCAGGCACCCTTAAAACTGCTATCCTAACCTGTTTTAAATCTGCTGCTACGCCTGTAACGGGTCTGTATATTTCCATTTTATCGTCTCCTATAACTAATGTTCCTGGATCATCAAGATTAAAGCTGCTTCTGAGCCTGAGAGGCACGTTATACTGCTTTGCTGTTTCAACTGACCTCGGATGAAGCACTTTTGCGCCCACTCGTGCAAGTTCAAGCATTTCACTATATGAAATAGTATCAAGCCTGCTAGCCGCAGGAACCTGCCTTGGGTCTGCCGTATAAATAGCATCAACATCAGTATAAATATCGCACCTGTCAGCTTTCAACGCTGCTGCAAGAGCAACCGCAGTGGTATCTGAACCGCCACGACCAAGTGTGGTAATTTCGCCATCTGTTGTAACTCCCTGAAACCCTGCCGCTACTATAATCTTTCCTTCATCAAGGTGTTTTTTCATTTTATCGGTTTTAATATCAAGGATTCTGGCCTTTGTATGAACCCCTTCTGTGATAATGCCAATTTGTGAGGCTAACAAACTGATTGCCGGACACCCGGCCGCCTGGATTGCCATGGATAAAAGCGCAATAGAAACCTGCTCACCTGTTGAAAGAAGCATATCCATTTCCCTGTGATTTGGATTTTCTGCTAATTCTCCCGCCAGTTTTACCAGGTAATCCGTTGTTTTACCCATGGCAGAAACAACAACCACAACCTGATTGCCATTATTATATTCCCTTATAACAGCATTGGCGACGTTTTTTATTCTTGTGGAGTCCGCAACTGACGTCCCGCCAAATTTTTGTACTACTATACTCATTATTCTCTTCCTTTTGAATTTATTTCATTATAATACATCTTTATAGTGCTATTACCAGGATCAAGCTGGCAGGCTCTTCGTATTTTTCTTATAGCCTCATCATTATTACCCAACTCGTTTAAAACAGCCGCATATTCAGCATAAGATTCGGCATGCTCAGGATTTTCTTCAATAGCTCTTTTATAATACATAACCGCATCTTCATGCCGGTTTAAAGCCCAGTAAGCAGAAGCAATAAAAAAATTAGCCCCGGTTTTTTTAAGTGGATACTTTAATGCTTCTTTATATTTTTCAATTGCTCCTTTAAAATCTTCTTTTTTCCTTAAAATAAAGCCTAGTTTTATGTAAGCATCAACATAACGGGGATCTTTTTCCAGAACTTTTTCAAAAAGCTGCCGTGAATTCTCTAAATTCTTACTATCACCTGTTTCAAGCAAAGATAAAGCCAAAAAATACATTGTTCTCTCGTTTTCAGGGTTTAATTCCATTGCTTTTTCAAGTTTTTTAACAGCTTCTGCATAATTTCCCTGTTTCTGGAATGTTATTCCCCATGATGTAAACAATTCTGAGTTCTCCGGGTCTATTTTTTCAGCCAATTCATAACATTCTGTTGCCTGCTCATCTTTTCCAAGAGCAACAAATATTTCAGCAAGGTTAATTTCAAATTCTGCTTTTGCAGGAAGCATTTTTATTGCTATTTGAGCTTTTTCATAAGCTTTCTCATATTCCCCAATCTTTAATAAAGCCATTGCATAATAATGCCAAGCTTCCGGGTTACCTTCCTGAAATTTTAAGGACAAATCAAGCTTTTCTATTGCCTCATTATACCTTTCCATCTCTACAAGCACTATCCCCAGAAGAAAAGCCGCCTGTCCCGATCTTGGATACAAATCAAGCGCTTTTCTGAATTTTGCTTCAGCAAGGTTTCTTTTATTTTTTCTGGCAAGCGCAATTCCCCAGTTAAGGTATGTTTCAATGTTATAAGGGCTTCTTTCAATGGCATATTTATACATTTGCTCTGCTTCTTCAAATCTGTCAAGCTCAACTAAAGCCGCACCCCACAAAGTATAAGACTTTATACAGGTTGGATCAATTTTTACAGCCTGCCTGAATTTAGAAATTGATTCCTCGTATTTTCCCACACTCGCCAGCGCAATCCCCCAGCTGTTAAAACTTTCAGGGTTTAAGGGCCGCATGTATGATGAGGATTCAAACTTTTCAATTGCTTCCTCAACATCACCGGAATTTGCAAGGTGAATGCCCCAGTTTACATAAGCCTTTGACGGAATTGCCGCCTGCTTTGTTATAAGCTTATATTCACAGGTTGTGGCGTTAAACCTGGAGATTTGCTCCATTATTTTTCGCAGGAACTTTAACATTCCTAGATTATAGCAAAAAACAGCTCTGAATTAGAAGAATATATCCCGCAAACAATGCCACCATTTTTTATTCTGCTTTTCAAGCAATTTACTTAATTCCTCGCTCTGGTTATAAATAATACTGTCTTTTTCCCGAAGTTCTTTTTCATACGCTTCAATTCTATTTCTGGTATATGATATTTCTTCTTCCTTTTGCTTGAGCATTTCGTGAGAAAACTTTAATGATTCAGCAAGGATGCTTTCCTGGATAGAAGACCTTTTAAACTGTTCTTCCCTGTCTTTTATAACTGCAAACAGATTTTCCCTTTCTGCTAAAACTTCTGTATTTTTTGCCTGTAAAATTTTTAATTCTGCCATTAAATTAGCTTTTTCAATAGCTGTTTCTTCTACTATTTTGGCTTTTTCCAGAATAAGTTCGCCGATTCTCTCATTAGCCCTGGTTATTTGCGTAAGAAAAGGTTTTATTATAGCGTCTTCATTAATAACTGAAGTTGCTTTTTCTTCTTCAACCTTAAATTCAACAACATTCTGATTATTTTCAAATGGATTTTTTTCAGGCTCAACATCAATTTTAAATATTTTCTTCCTGATGTCATACAAAGACGTCCCTCTGTCTATGCCATCCTTGATTTTTATAAAATCCCTGATTCTCTTTTGTGAATATACTTTTTCTTTTTGATCTCCCCCCTGTGCCTCTTTTTCAGGAAATAAATTAAAAAATCTTTCCCATTCCCGAATAAGCTCTTCAGACACACCCAGATAACCAGAAAGCTCAGGTAATGTCATTCCTGAAGAAATAAATTTATGTGGTAATTCTTTTAAACTTAGTGTTTTTTGCAAAATTCTCTCTCCCCAAATACTCTAAAAAATAGTGTTATGGAAATGTTATTATTAACATTAATTTGCTAAATCATCCGATTGTATTATATTATTATTATTAAATTACGAGTTTAAACGGGAGAGGGAACCCGTAACAGAATGGTAACAGCAATTTATCCAGGAAGCTTTGACCCGATAACAAACGGGCATTATGAGGTCCTTATGAGGGCTTCCAGGCTTTTTGAAAAAATTATTGTTGTTATTCTTACAAACAAAGACAAAAATCCTTTTCTTTCCGCAGAAACAAGAATGAACCTTATAAAAGAATCCATAAAAGATGTCAAAAATATTGAAATTGACTGCTATGAAGGATTAACTGTGGAATATGCCGGCAAAAAGGGCGCTCAGATTTTAATAAGAGGATTAAGGGCAGTATCAGATTTTGAATACGAAATGCAGATGGCACAAACAAACAAAAACCTTAACCCTAATATTGACACAATATTCCTTGTTCCCAGCCTTGAAAACAACTTTGTATCATCAAGTATTGTTAAAGAAATCGCGCGCTTTGGCGGTGATATTTCAAAATTAGTGCCGAAACCCGTTCAAAAATATTTTAAAAGTATAAGAAAATAGGAAAATAGTTGGAGAGAATTATGTCTGTTAACAGTATTTACAAACTCTTAGACAAACTGGAAATGATGGTCCTTAAAAGCCCACCAGTTCCTCTTTCGCCTTTTATTATAGTAAACCACGAGAAAGTTATTGATATTCTCGACAAAATAAGAACTTCTATTCCCGGTGAAATCCAGGAAGCACACAGCATAATAAGAAAAAGTGAAGAAATTCAGGCTGAAGCGCGCAAAAGAGCAGAAATGCTAATGATAGAAGCAAGAAACCACGCTGAAAAAATGCTGAGCGAGTCTGAATTGCTGAACGCTGTCCAGGCCGAAGCAAATAAAATCAGAGAAGAAGTTGTTTCAGAAGTGGAAATGATAAGAAATCGCGCCCGTGAAGAAGCAGAACGCATCAAAATGGCCTCCTTGAGTGAAGCTATGAAAATAAGAGAAGGCGCAGACAAGTATGCTGAAACAATTCTCTGCAATCTTGATAATGACCTTGGCGAAATGCATGAAATCGTTAAAAACGGACAGAGACACCTTTGTGAACTCAAAGAAGAATCAATGGCCGAAATGAGTGCTGAAATGCCTGAGCAGGAAGAAATGTCCAGACAAAAACAAAGGGAATTATCTTACAAAATTAAAAGATAAGGACTTTAAGCTTTTAATCAAATAGTCAAGCTCCTTCCTTGTATGAAGCGCCGTCGTGCTTATTCTTATTCTTGGGGTTTCTACAGTAGGCGGCCTTATTGCGGTTGCCTGAATATTGTATTTTTCCAGCAATTGTTCAGAAACCCGGCATGTCTGCTCGACTGTATCAAACTTTATGCTGAAAATAGGTGATTGCGAAGGCGTTAGCCTTGAATTTAAGTAATTAATATTCTCATAAAGCTTTTGCCGTAGATGATGCCCTTCTTTTATTATTTCAACAGCCTTGATAGATGCCGCGATTGCAGGAATTGAAGGTGCGGTTGAATAAATAAACGACCTTGATTTATTAATCAAAAACTCAATTAATTCCCTGCTGCCTGCGATATAACCCCCTTCAGAACCAGCAGCCTTACTTAAAGTACCCATCTGGATGTCAACTTCTTTATTTATGCCCAATTCATGACAAAGCCCCTGTCCATTCGAACCATATATGCCAAAAGCATGCGCCTCATCCACAAATAACAGCGCATTGTATTTCTTTTTTAGCTCTACAATTTCTTTTAAAGGCGCCCTGTCTCCGTCCATGCTAAATATTGAGTCAGTTATAATTAAATTTAACCTGTACTTCTGGTGGTTTTCACTTAATAGTTTTTCTAAATCAGCTATATCACAGTGTTTATAAATAAACTTGTTTGCCCGTGACAACTTTATGCCATCTATTATGCTGGCATGGTTGAGCTGGTCTGAATACACAGCGTCCTGCTCGCTTAAAACAGCAGATAAAACACCCAAATTAGCCGTATATCCCGTAGAAAACACCAGCGCACGCTCAGTTCCTTTTAATTCAGCAATCTTTTCTTCAAGCTCGACATGCAATTTGTGCGTGCCGGAAATAAGACGTGAGCCGGTAGAGCCAACCCCGTATTTCTTTACAGCCTCAATCACCGCTTCTTTTAAACGCTCATCCCCTGCCAGCCCCAGATAGTTATTGGATGAAAATTGCATGGCATCTGAGTTATTAGTTTTTAATTGCCGATAAAGATTATTTTTTTCTATATAGAAAAAATCATTCTTCATCTTCATCCGGCAAGACAATCTTATTCACCGCAATTACATGGTCGTTATTATTTAAAGACTGCACACAAACGCCTGTTGCAGGCCTTCCCTGCCTTGAAATACTGAAAGACTTCTGTCTTGTTGTAATACCCTGAGCAGTTACAATCATAACTTCATCTTCTTCTGTAACAAGGTTGATAGAAGCAACACGACTTGTCGGCCTCTTGAACTTGGTGCAAATGAGACCTATTCCGCTTCTGTTTTGCGGCCGGAATTCAGAAATCAAGGTTCTTTTGCCATAACCGTCAGTGGTTATTATTAATAAATCGGCTGTCTGATGTTTTGGAATAATGTCACTTCCAACAATAGAATCGTCCGCTCTTAATTTTATTGCAGTAACGCCTCTTGCGCTCCTGCCAAGTGGTCTTAAATCAACAACAGGGAATCTTATTGCCATGCCACGGCTTGTCCCGATTATTATCTCATCATTTTTTTCAGCCATTTTTACCCATTCAAGCCTGTCATCATCGCCAAGGCCCATTGCTATAATTCCGCTTCTTCTTATGGAACTAAAGTTATTAAGCTCAATTTTCTTGATAAAACCTTTTTTAGTAAGCAATAAAAGATACTTTTCTTCTGAAAACTTCTCAATTGGAATTATTGCAGTTACATGCTCATCCTGGCCAACAGGAAGCAGGTTTATTATAGGCAAGCCTTTTGCTGTCCTTCCACCTTCAGGAAAATCATATACATTTAAACTGTAAACAACCCCTTTAGTCGTAAAGAAAAGCACTTTATTATGCATTGTGGCGGTGAAGAAATGCTGAACATCGTCATTGTCCCGTGTTTTTATGCCGCCTTTTCCTCTTGTAGCCCTGTTTTGCCTTTCAAATGTATCCAGCGCAATTCTTTTTATATAACCATTTCTGGTCATAAATACAGCCATAGGAATATCAGGTGTAAGGTCTTTTATCGATAATTCGTCCTGATAAGGTATTATCACGGTTCTGCGCTCGTCACCGTATTTTTCTTTGTCTTCTTCAAGTTCTTTTTTAATAATATTAAGCACTCTTTGCCTGTCTGCAAGTATAGCTTCAAGTTCAGCTATTCTTTCTTTTAACTGCTGGTATTCTGCGTTTATTTTTTCCTGCTCAAGCCCTGTTAATCTTCTTAACTGCATTTCAAGTATGGCATTCGCTTGATCCATATCAAGCCCATATTTTGATATAAGGCCATTTCTTGCTTCTTCAGTTGATTTAGAAGTTTTAATAAGCTCGATTATTCTGTCCAAATCACCCAGCGCAATAATTAAACCAGCCAGAATATGTGCCCTGGCTTTAGCTTTGCGCATGTCAAAGCGTGCTCTTCTTGTTACAATCTCAATCCTGTGTTCTACAAATTCATTAATAATCTCATAAAGACTAAGAAGTCTTGGCTGCTTGTTCACAAGAGCAACCATATTCACGCCAAAAGATGTTTGCAAAGTAGTCTGCTTAAACAAATTGTTCTGAACAACATCAGGCTTTGCATCTCTTTTCAACTCAATTACAATACGGGTGCCGTCCCTATCGGACTCGTCCCTTATATCGCTTATACCATCGAGCTTTCTATCCTTTACAAGCTCTGCAATTTTTTCAATTAATGCTGCTTTATTTACCTGATAAGGTAATTCTGAAACAATAATGGCTGTTCTGTCCTGCCTTCCCGGCCCGGTATCAACTTCTTCAAAGCGGGTAACAGCCCGCATTACAACACTGCCTCTTCCTGTTTCAAAAGCCTGTTTTATTCCCTCAGTACCAAGAATTGTGGCTCCTGTCGGGAAATCCGGCCCTTTAATATATTCCATTAATTCAGGTATAGATATTTCCGGGTTATCAATAAATGCTATAGTGCCATCCACAATCTCTTTCAGGTTATGCGGAGCAATATTTGTTGCCATGCCAACAGCAATGCCACTCTGTCCGTTTAAAAGAAGCATTGGCAGTCTTACAGGAAGAATTTCGGGTTCTTCTAAACTACCGTCAAAGTTGGGAGCGAATTCAACCGTGTCAGAATCAATATCACCAAGCATGGACATGGCAATAGGAGCCATACGAGCTTCTGTGTACCTCATTGCAGCTGCGGAATCCCCATCAACGCTTCCGAAGTTACCATGCCCGTCAATTGTCATATATCTTGTAGAAAAAGTCTGCGCCATGCGGACAAGAGCGTCATAAACAGCAGTATCGCCGTGGGGGTGGTATTTACCCAGAACTTCCCCGACAATACGTGCACATTTCTTGAATGGCTTGTCATGATACATTCCAAGTTCATTCATAGCAAACAATATTCGCCTGTGTACAGGTTTTAAACCGTCACGAATATCAGGAAGCGCTCTGCCAACTATAACTGACATTGCATAGTCTATATATGAACGTTTCATTTCATCCCTGATATTAACAGGGACTATATTTCCATCTCCGAAAAGTGTTTTCTGCGCCAAAGTCTTTAATTCTCCCTTTTATCTAATAAAATCTTAACACAAAGGCAGTTTAAATACCTGTTTTTTTAATCTCCAATAGTTCTAATTTTTCAGGATTAAAGACAGCTATTTGTGGCTGATTTTTTTGTGCTGTCATTCCTGTTAAGTAAAGCGCATCATAGCCCATATCAATAAAAAGCTCCTTTTTAAGTTCATTTTTTAAGGCTCTTTCTTCATCAAAGGTAATTTGTTTGTTTTCTGTATATTTGAAAATTGGCTCATATAGATTTTCTCCAAACTTTTCCCACTCATTAAAAGCAATATATGCAATTTTATCAGTATTTATTTTAATTTTTAAAAGAATATTGTTATGCCACCAGACGTTTTTATTGGGAAATAAATGTATTGCGTTTCCTGCATCAAGATTTTCACAGTTATTTATTATAAAAGGCAGCTTAAATCCTTCATCTCTTACTTTTTTAGCTCTATAACAAGAAGTGTAGCGATAACCCATATTTATCTTAGGCATATCATCAGAATAAGGTTTAACTATTTTCCTTAATTTTTCAAGAGGTTCCTTAAAAAGCCTTCCATTTTCAGCCTTTTTAAAATCTTCAAAAAGAACTTTGATTCTTTGTTCATCATCTGAGCCGGTAAAGCCCATTCTGGTGCTTGGCTTAACCTGATATAGACGCGTTGCATATGCATTTATAAGCATTTTACATTATCCTGTCAAAAACTTCGCCTGTATTATTGGAAACTACTGTCTCTCCAACAGGCGAAACTGATTGTGTAAGCATACAGGGAGTTAATAAAGTATAATTCCCCTGAGATGTTGGAGAAAACCCGAGATAATACTGATCTGGGATGCCTTCATTCCTTTTTCTGTAAATAGGCGGCTTTAACAGGGCTTTTGTGTCGTTTAACCCAACCCAGTTAACGGGTAGCTGGTTATAGTAATTGGGGTACATAAAATAAAATCCTTATAATTCTTTAATAATTAGATAAAACACCTGAACAAAAATAATTGACATTTTTCTTTAGATTTTTAATATTGAATTTTTCTTAAGGCCATAGCTTTCTTCAAACAACAGGGGTAAAATAAAATTATGAATGAAGAATTTTTGAAAACTGGAATAAAGATGCTTACAGCGGAGAAAACTGCCTTTACTAATATTCTTATTGTGAGCGCAGGTGCTACTGTTGGATTACTTATTAAAGCATTAAATGGGAATGCTACATTCGTCGAGATAATATTTGTAGTTTTAGGCTTTATTTTAAGTGGTTTTATGTTTTATTTAATACTTAATTTAAGTGAAACAACTAACAACTTTTTATTTGAATTAAAAAAGAAGGAGCAAAAAAATGAATGAATATATCGCTGCATTAATCATGATAATGACATTTGCCGGTTTATTTTATATGGTTTATGCTATATACAAAAAAACAATAAGTATAAAGCTTTAAATATTCTAAAGATAAAAAACCGGCCAATGGCCGGTTTTTTATTGTCTATTATTCTTTAATTAATTGCTGCCTGATCCTGCAAAACTGCCGACTATCGTTTCAGCAATATTATTTGGAACCTGTTCATATCTTGCAAATTCCATAGTGAATGTTCCACGTCCCTGGGTTTTGCTTCTTATATCAGTTGCATAACCGAACATTTCTGCCAGAGGAACGTTTGCATTTATCTTTTGTAAGCCGGTTCCTTCTATTGGCTCCATGCCTTCCACTCTGCCTCTTCTGCTTGAAAGGTCGCCTATTACGTCGCCTAAATAATTCTCAGGAACTTCTATTTCAACTTTCATTATAGGCTCAAGAAGGATAGGCTTAGCTTTTCTAACGCCTTCCTTGGTACCAATACTTCCAGCTGCCCTGAACGCCATCTCGTTACTGTCAACTTCGTGGTAACTACCGTCAAAGATGGTGACTTTTATATCTATAACTTCATATCCAGCCATTATTCCGCCGGCCAAAGCTTCCTGAACACCTTTTTGTACAGCAGGAACATATTCTTTTGGCACTGTTCCACCAACAATCTTGTTTTCAAATTCAAAGCCTTTTCCAGCTTCCAGCGGTTGTAATCTAAGCCATACATGGCCGTATTGGCCGCGTCCGCCTGATTGACGAATAAATTTACCTTCAACTTCAACTTCTTTGGTAATTGTCTCTCTGTAAGCAACCTGTGGTTTACCAACGTTAGCGCCAACATTGAATTCCCTTAAAAGCCTGTCAATAATGATTTCCAGGTGAAGTTCTCCCATTCCGGAAATAATTGTCTGACCGGTTTCCTGGTCGATTTTTACTTTAAAAGTAGGATCCTCATCAGCCAGTTTATTAAGGGCAATTGATAATTTGTCCTGGTCCACCTTGGTTTTTGGCTCTATTGCAATTGAAATAACGGGTTCAGGGAACTCTATGTTTTCAAGAACAATTGGAGCAGCTTCTGTACACAGTGTATCGCCTGTTGTTGTGTCTTTTAATCCCACTACAGCAACAAGATCACCAGCTCTTACTTCTTTAATTTCATTTCTTGTATCAGCCTGCATCTGAACTATTCTGCTTATACGCTCTTTTTTACCTGTTCTGGTATTGAGCACATAGCTTCCTGATTCAAGTTTACCGCTATATACCCTGATAAATGTTAATCTTCCAACATAAGGATCTGTCATTATCTTGAAAGCAAGCGCTGCAAACGGTTCTTTATCATCGCTGTTTCTTACAACTTCATTACCATTAGGTGCTTTACCTGTAACAGGAGGTACTTCCAGCGGTGATGGCAGGTAATCTACTATTGCATCAAGCAGCAATTGAATACCTTTGTTTTTAAAAGCAGAACCGCAAACTGTTGGAATTATTTTATTCGCAACTGTTGCTTTTCTAAGGCTATTTCTGATTTCTTCCTCGGTTAATTCTTCACCCTCGAGGAATTTCATCATTAATTCATCGTCATGTTCAGCAATTGCTTCAATAAGTTGCTCTCTATAATCTGCCGCAACTTCTTTCATTTCTTCAGGAATTTCTTCTTCTTTTATTTCTTTTCCAAGATCATCCAGGTAAATGTAAGCTTTTTTAGCTATAAGATCTACGATTCCACGCAATTGGTCTTCACTTCCTATTGGTAATTGAATAGGAACAGCATTTCCCTGGAGCCTGGTTCTTATTTGTTCAACAACTCTGGCGAAATTAGCGCCAACACGGTCCATTTTATTAACAAAAACAATTTTAGGGACCTGGTATTTCTTTGACTGGCGCCATACTGTTTCTGACTGTGACTGAACACCGCCTACTGCGCAAAAAACTGCGACCATGCCGTCTAATACACGAAGTGATCTTTCAACTTCAACAGTAAAGTCAACGTGACCCGGCGTGTCAATAATATTTATCTGGCGGTCTTTCCAGAAACTGGTAACCGCAGCAGAGGTGATTGTAATCCCTCTTTCTCTTTCCTGTTCCATAAAGTCAGTAACTGAAGTTCCTTCGTGGACTTCACCTAACTTATGGCTAAAACCTGTGTAAAACAAAATTCTTTCTGTTGCTGTTGTTTTACCAGCGTCAATATGGGCTGCTATGCCTATATTTCTTACATTTTCCAAACTGTATTTTCTGCTCATGATCTTTTCCTTCTTACAAAATTTGCTTACTTAACTTACTTAACTCCACTCTTATTTATTTAGACTGTATTTTTTTCCATTTGTTCTATTATTTACTAAGTATAAAACATAAAAATATACAGTAGTATAGTATTTTTTCCTTATTTATTTTTTCTTCTAATAATATAAAGTATCGTCAAAAAAAAAATTGACAGTAGAAATAAAAAAATTTTTAAATAATTTTTTACCTTGAACTTTTAACACAAAAGTGCTACAATTGTGTTAAAATGACTTGAGGAAAAAATCATGACTGCAAAAACAGAAGTATTAAGAGTTAGAATATCACCGGAATTAAAACAATCTGTCCAGAAAATACTTGAAAAACTTGGTCTTAGCACGAGTGAAGCTATAAACATATATTTTAAGCAAATAGAAATGGAGCAGGGCTTGCCGTTTGAAGTTAAAATCCCCAACAAGGAAACGAGGAAGGTTATTGATGATGCATTGAAGGGGAAAAATATAAAAAGTTTTAAAAACGTTGAAGACCTTTTTAAAGACCTGGGAATATAATGCTGGAACAAGTCAGGACAAATAAGTTTAAAAAAGAGGTTAAACTTGCCCAAAAACGTAGCAAAAATATGGAAAAATTAAAAACTGTGGTTTTAAAGCTACTCTTTGGGGAGTCCCTTGAAGAAAAATACAGGGATCACAATCTTACAGGAAACTACAACGGCTGCCGCGAATGCCACATTGAACCTGACTGGTTGTTGATTTATACAATTGATCTCGAAAATAATAAACTCTGGCTTTTCAGGACAGGCTCACATGCTGATTTATTTGAATGATTTTATATCTTTAAAAACGTTACCCTGAACTTGTTTCAGGGTCTATCCAGCAAACAACCCTTAGCGTCATCTTGAGCGAGGGCGCAGCCCGAGTCGAAAGATCTTATAACCGTGTAAAGCAGGATGCGCACCGCATACCAATAATCTTAATCCGGCGAATGCTCCAACAACTCGCCTACCGAAATTTCTAAAGCATTACAAATTCTATCCAAAGTATCATAACTTATGTTTCTACCCTTATGATAATAAACTCTTTCAACAGTGCTTCTGCCTAGCCCTGTTAATTCAATAAGTTCCGACATTTTCATTCGTCTCTCGCCAAGAATTCTAGATAAATTGTTCTTAATCATAATTAATATTGTAAAATATATAGGTTTTTCTTGACACCAAGTATTACTAGTGATACATTAAGTCTTACTAATATCACTTTTTTCGTAATATTCGAAACATAAGGAATAAAAAATGAATAAAAAGAAAAAACTGTATAAACTGCGAGCAGGGATTTCAATAAAATCAGAGCGGGTTAAATTTTTGCTCGATAATATCATTGAAAACTTAATAGGCAACGCTGAATCACAGGTTTTTGCCGAAATAGCCCGAGACGAAAACAATTAAAATCTCTAGAATGTCTGAAAAAATAGGCAAAATCCTGAAACATTAGCCCCAAAACCCTGCCAAACCATGCTATAATACATGTATAAACACCCATGACAATAATTTCCAATAATCCAAAATTAGCACCAAAAATAAAAAAATTTTTCACTAAAAATCGTTCGATTTCGTTCGATTTTTATAATCCAAAATCACTAAAAACCAATAACGATAGGCCTTTAGGGTCATTTCCGAAAACCCAAAAATCGGACAGTGCGTTCGACAAATAAGCAATAAAAAAAGACCGGCAATGCCGGTCTTTTTTGTCAAAAGTTAATTATTATTAATACCTATAATGAGCAAATGCTTTGTTAGCTTCTGCCATTTTGTGAGTATCTTCACGTTTTTTAACAGCAGCGCCTTCACCATTTGCAGCTGATAATATTTCTGCAGCCAGTTTTTCATTCATTGGCTTGCCGGATTTACCTCTTGCAATATCAATAATCCAGTTTGATCCAAGCGCAGCTCCTCTTTCCGGGCTAACTTCCGTTGGCACCTGGTAAGTAGAACCGCCGATCCTTCTTGCTTTAACTTCAATTAAAGGAACAACATTTTTCAAAGCCTGCTGGAATACTTCCATTGGCTCTTTTTTTGTTTTTTCCTGAATCATATTCATTGAATCATAGAAAATTCTCTGTGCCAGGCTTTTTTTGCCGCGGCGCATGATCCTGTTAATAAATTTAGCAACATCTGTGCTGTTATATATAGGATCCTGTACTGGTGTTCTTTTTGGGGGTTTATTTCTGCGTGACATTAATTATTTTCTCCTGTTATTTTTTAGCTCTTTTCGCGCCATACTTACTTCTTCCTTGATTTCTATCCTTAACACCTGCTGTATCGAGTGTACCACGGATAATATGATATCTTACGCCAGGAAGATCTTTTACCCTTCCGCCACGAATTAATACTACAGAGTGCTCCTGTAAATTGTGGCCTACACCCGGAATATAAGCGGTTACTTCAAAACTGTTTGTTAACCTTATCCTTGCCACTTTTCTCAGGGCAGAATTTGGTTTTTTAGGGGTTGTTGTGTAAACCCTTGTACAAACTCCCCTTCTTTGTGGACATGACGCTAATGCAGGGGACTTTGTTTTTTCTGTTATTGTTTTACGTTCTTTTGTAACTAATTGGTTTATTGTGGGCACTTAATTTCTCCTTGAAATATGTTTTAATATTAGATAAGTATTATATTATGTAAAACAACCATGTCTTAAAGTCAAGCAACAGGTAAGAGGGCATAAAAACATGAAAAACTTAAAAATAGCAATAGGTTCAGACCATGCCGGGTTTGAACTAAAAGAAGAAATAAAACAAAAATTACAGGAACTTTATTTGGAATATTACGATTTTGGCACTTATGACAAAACTCGGGTAGATTACCCTGTAATAGCAAAGGATATCGCAGCAAGGGTAGCTGACGGGAAATTTGATCGGGGAATTATTGTATGCGGAACTGGTATTGGCGTGGCAATAGCTGCAAACAAAGTGCGTGGTATCCGCGCTGCAAACTGCAATGACATTTTTTGCGCAAAAATGAGCCGTTTGCACAATAATGCAAATATTCTAACTTTAGGCGGGCGAGTTGTTGGACCAGGTTTGGCTTTGGAAATAGTAAAAACATGGCTGGAAACAGAGTTTGAAGGCGAACGCCATCAAAAAAGAGTTGACATGCTTGAATAAAAAAATCTCTTTAATAATTTCTATTATATACCTTATAATATTAATATGAAATTTCCGGCTTTAAAAACAATCTTTTATGTTGAAGACGATCCTAATATCCAGAATCTGGTACGAATGTCTTTGGAAGATATTGGCGGGTTTGAGGTAACGGTCTGTAGTTCAGGTTATGAAGCATTAGAAATGATTAAAAATCACAATCCCGACTTATTTTTACTGGATTTTATGATGCCTGAGATGGACGGAGTAGAATTACTTAAAAAATTACGCAAAATTAATAAAGAAGCAGAAAGGCCTGCTATTTTTTTAACAACAGAAGTTCATTCTCAAGATGTTTTAGAATATTCACAGCTTGATATTCTTGGAGTAATCGCTAAACCTTTTGATCCAATATCGCTTCCTGAGATAATCAAATCATTATGGAGAAACCATCATTTAAGGAGTTTTTAGTCTATCGATTTTCAGCACAAATTCCTGTTTGCCACAATAAGCAACCTGGAAAACGCTAATAACCTTCCGTAGAAGTGTTCTGTAAAAATTTAATATAAATTTAATGTAAAATACCGGCAAATACCAGTATTTACCAGCAATTTATCTGTATAAATATTGTTAATTTATATATAGCTTAACAAACAAGAGGCAAAATTTATGGAAAACAATATTTTCGGCATTTCAGGTTTCAATTCAATATCAGGAAAAAATTCATTTCCTTCAAATATAATAAAAACCGGGCAACCGGATAATTCCAGCATATTTGATAAAGCAAAAATGCCTGCTTCAAGCTCAGCGCTTGATATGACAAATGTAAACACTAAATTAAAAGTTGCTAATTTAAGAAGAGATAAACTTATTAATGATTTACAGGAATTAAACAACAAAAAACAAAGCCCACAGCCATCAAAACCAGAACTTTCTGATGAAAACCTGGCATTAATGATACCGATAGCTTACTTAACAGAAGAAATAGATTCTTTAACAAATTTACAAAATATGAAATAATTAGTAAAATTACTTAAAACTTTTACAAAAAAAGGAATTTTACTTTATGAGAAGCCAAAGAGAGTTATCTATTGATGAAATAGCTTCAATTCCCTTTTTTAATGATTTGCCGGATGAATATCTTGAAATATTATCTAAAATGTTAGAAGTTTATTACTATGAAAAAAATAGATACATCTTTAAAGAAGGTGAGATCCAGGATTCAATGTTTTTCATAATTGCAGGTTCTGTAATTGTATTGAAAAACAATGGGAATAATCATCCAGAACAGCTTGCTCAACTTGATGCCCCGCAGGTTATTGGAGAAATGGCACTTATTTCTCCTGGCACAAGATCAGCAAGCATCATGAGCATTAGCCCGGTAACTATTGTCAGGTTTAGCTGTGCTTCTTTTGAAAAAATAATTAAAATGAAACCAATCCTGGCTGTAAACATGCTTAGAAAAGCAGGCGAAACAGTTAGTAACAGGCTTAGAAAAACCAACATCGCTTATATAAAAGCAGTTAACGATAAACACTAAATTCTAGTTATACCGCGTTGGATAATACTTTTTCATCTGCTGGTACAAAACTTTTGGCTCAGGAACCAGAGTCCCTAGAACTTCATAGAATTTAGGGCTATGATTTTTCTCTTTAATATGAGCAAATTCATGAAGAATCACATAATCTATCAGTTCATCAGGAAGCCTCATTAAATGAATATTCAGCTTTATTGAATTATCATTCATGCACATACCCCAGTACCTTTTAGAATTAAAAAGACTTAATGATTTATATTTAAAACCTCTTTTTTGAGCTAAAAATTCCGCTCTTTCTAATAAATATTTTTCAGCCTCCAATTTTAAAGCTGAATCAATACTTTTTCTTACCGCTTTTTGAATATGATCCTCGTGAATACTTGCTGTTTCAGGATAACAGACCATAATATTCCCTTCATGCAACTTGCATTGCACTTTTTTTGCCTTATGAGTCTGAAAATATAATGTATGATGCCTTGTTTTATAATTTGTTTTTTCATCAATTATTTCTTTGGGCTTTTTAATATTTTTTACTCTCTCAATATTTTCCAGGATCCAGTCTATATTGCTTTGTACAAATTTTTCAGCATGCTTAAAATCTCCTCTTTCAGGAAGAGAAACCCTGACGATTCCAGGAGGTTTTACAGTAATGTTTATTTTTTTATTTCGTTTACTCTTTCGAAAATTAACTTCGCCTATTTGCGACATCTGTATTGTTTTTAATTTCATTTTTTTAAATTTTTAAAATCCAGCTACTCCTAATAATATTATAACAAAATTTCATCTTTTTATATGGTAACTCCTTATAATAACTACACTTTAGTCGAATGAAGTTCAATAAAAAAACTTTAAACATGTTTATAAAATTCAATTCATAAAAAAATAGGAGGAACCTTATGAGTGAAGAAAAAAAAAGGCCGCGGTTTTGCCGGAATGGACCCTGAAAAACAAAAAGAAATAGCTAAAAAAGGCGGCGAACATAGCTACGGCGGTGGAAAGAAGAAAGAAGATTAGCTATATTATATAAAAATAATAAAATTAAAAAGCTGGGCGTTGATGTCCAGCTTTTTAGTAATGTTTTATTATCTTTGCTGAAAATTTATAAAACACAAGAGCTTATTTATATTGCGTAGAAGATAATTTATTCTTGGGGAATTTTTGAATTTAAATTTTTCAATATTTAAAGTAATTCCTCATACATAATATTTTCAATATTTTAAAATTTTAATAATATATTAAAGATATTTTTAGCTTAAGAAGATCTCGTTTATCATCGTTTATCATTCATCGTCATTCATCGTCATTCATCGTCATTCATAGTTATTCATAACAATGCCCTCTAACTCCTGCACCAGCCGGCAATTAACCGTTTTCTTTAACAATTCTTATTACTTTGCTAGTCATTTTGCTAGCCATTTTGCTGGTCATTTTTAATCTTGTTTATATATTTTGTAGATCTATTTCTTCCAACTACTTTTACTTTTCCATTTTCTATAAGTTTATCTATCCTTCTCGAGGCGGTTTTTGATGGTATATTACATAAAGTTTCAACTTCTGCTCTTGTTATAGATCCTTTCTCCTCTATATATTGCATAATCATAGTTTCCTGCTGAATCCCATCAAAACCACTCAAACGAATATACTCATCTAAAATATTTAATTCTCTATAAACCCAGGAACTTAAAGTATAATCTTTTCCTTTATTTTTTATAAAGTTTTTAGAAATTAAATTACTTAACCTTTTTTTGGCAGATTGCTGATTTTCTTGTATCAATTTAGCCGAAGTTTTTAAATCAATTTTTTTATGTTCTTGTAATGTGGATAAAATAAGAAGTTCGTATAAATTAGTTATTTTATTCTGCACAACAAACTTAACAAAATTTAAATTTGATTCACCACCAGGAAGCATAACTCTAACAGTATTATTATCTGTAGATGAATAATCAGGAGCACATCTTCCTAGTCTTAGTTGTTCTATAAATATTTTATCGATACCTCTACCAACTCTTTCAACTAAGCCTATCCTTTGACAAACTTCTGCCAATTGTCGATTTCTAGGTTTTGGTTCATGTGTGATAAAGTTATCTAGAGTTATTCCCTCAATAAAACCGCCAGGGCTTATTATTTTTAAATGGTCTGATTCAAATCTAATGTAAATTGATTGATTAATCGAATAATCCCTATGAATAAGCGCATTTAAAAGAGCTTCTCTAAATGCAAAAGGAGAATAATCAGGAATAGAAATTCTCTGTAACTCTAAATTAATTTCTTTCTCCTTATTATATGCTTCAAAAAGGCTATATATTTCTTCAATTGTTGCAATAATTGATTTTTTGAAAAATTTATTTGTTTTAGGGTTTAAATTTTCATCTATTACTTGAAAAGCTACTTCATGAGTAGGAATAAACTTATTTATAGAGCTTTCTTTTCCCACAATTAGCATACCCGTTAATGTTGGTATTAAAACACCTTTATTATTAGTTTTTACAAAACCAAGAGCTTTGGCCAGCTCTTCATTTGATAAGTTTAAAAGAGGATTATTTGATGAAATTTGTGAAATTAAGTTTTTTAATCTGGCAAATTCGACAGGATCAAAGTCATCAAAAGCTGCTTCTGATAATTCTTCTTGCGAAATATCAATTCTTCCTAGATTACTCAATCTGGACAATTGTTCATTTGGTAACATAGGAACAGTTTCAGGCCCTTCAATTTTCATTACTCTATGGTAATAAACTCCTTTTGTTGAATAATATAAAATTTTTTGGGGGGATGGAACCTGTATTACAAAGTAGTTGCCCTCTTCTATATACTCACACTTAACATCCAAAGGGGGCATTATATTGTTTCTTATAGCTGCTTTGATTTTTGTTTGCCAGGACTGATCTCTAACTTTATTAAGTCCTGTTATTTTGCCGTTATCTTCAACTCCTATAAATAAGTATCCACCTTTAGTATTTGCAAGGCCAATTACGCATTCATAAATATCTTTATCAGATAAAGGTCTTTTATCACTCTTAAATTCTATTTCAAGAGTTTCCCCCTTTTTGATTAGAGCATTGTAATTGATTACAACTTTTAATTTTAATTGTTGTTCCATTTTCAAAAAATTCTATTACTGAGTTAAATATATGGTAGTGGTTAAATTTCAAGTGATAAATTGTAATGGATAATAAATATATGTGTAATAAGGTCATGCCAGAAGTCAGACTTTGAAAATG
>Ga0209417_1002667_pt1 | contig 26517 bp, 14 predicted proteins | sample RifGroF2_FD_184002 | JGI IMG/M metagenome (GOLD analysis project Ga0209417, IMG submission 184002) | Groundwater microbial communities from Rifle, Colorado, USA - Groundwater F2 (SPAdes) (version 2) | ecosystem: Environmental > Aquatic > Deep subsurface > Groundwater | place: Rifle, Colorado... | reverse complement strand
GTCTACAGGTGCGACAACTCAAGCAATTACTGTTCCTTCTGCAGGAAATTATACTGTTCAAATTACGGATGGAAATGGTTGTATCGCTACTTCTGCTGCTACTGCTGTTACTGTAAACACAGCAACAACTCCAACAATTACAAATGGTACTTCTACTACTTTCTGTGCTGGTGGTTCGGTTACATTAACTTCTAGTGCAGCTAGTGGATACTTATGGTCTACAGGTGCAACGACTCAAGCAATTACAGTTTCTACTGCAGGTAGTTATACTGTTCAAATTACGGATGGAAATGGTTGTACAGCAACATCAGCTGCTAAAGTTGTTACTGTTAATACAGCTACTACTCCGACTGTCACAGCAGGTGGTCCTACAACTTTCTGTACTGGTGGTTCTGTTACGTTAACTTCTAGTGCGGCTAGCGGATATAGCTGGTCTACAGGTGCAACAACTCAAGCGATTACAGTTTCTACAGCAGGTAGTTATACTGTTCAAATTACGGATGGAAATGGTTGTAATGCTACTTCAGTTGCTAAAGTTGTTACGGTTAATACGGCAACTACTCCAACTATTGCAGCTGGCGGTCCTACTTCTTTCTGTACAGGCGGTTCAGTTACGTTGACATCAAGTGCAGCTAGCGGATACAGCTGGTCTACAGGTGCGACAACTCAAGCAATTACTGTTCCTTCTGCAGGAAATTATACTGTTCAAATTACGGATGGAAATGGTTGTATCGCTACTTCTGCTGCTACTGCTGTTACTGTAAACACAGCAACAGCTCCAATAATTACAGCAGGCGGACCTACTTCTTTCTGTACAGGCGGAGATGTTACATTAACTTCAAGCTTAGCTAGTGGCTACAATTGGTCAACAGGTGCGACAACTCAAGCAATTACTGTTTCTTCAACAGGAAATTACTCTGTTGTTATAACTGATGCAAACGGTTGTAATGCTACTTCAAATACTATTTCAGTATCAGTAAGTGGAGCTCCAGCCCCAACAATTACAGCTGGGGGTGCAACTACTTTCTGCGATGGTGGCTCGGTTGTATTAACATCAAGCCCAGCAGATGCATACACATGGTCAACAGGCGAAACAACTCAAGCAATTACCGTTTCTGCAACTGGTAGTTATACCGTTAATGTTACCAACACAGATGCTTGCGATGGTACAGGTTTATCATTAGCAACTGCTGTTACTGCAAACGTTGCAACAACTCCAACAATATCAGCAGGTAGTGCAACTACATTTTGTAATGGTGGTTCAGTTGTGTTAACATCAAGTGCAGCTACCGGAAACTTGTGGTCAAGTGGTCAAACTACTCAAGCAATTACTGTATCAAGTGCAGGAGGCTACTCAGTTATAGCAACAGATGGTAATGGTTGTTCAGCAACTTCAGCCTCAACTACAGTAACAGTTAACACAGCTACGATTCCAACGATTTTGGCTAGTGGTTCAACTAATATTTGCGATGGCGAATCGGTTGATTTAACTTCAAGTGCAGCTAGTGGATTTTTATGGTCAAACGGTGAAGTAACTCAAACAATAACTGTTTCTACAGCTGACAACTATTCTGTTCAAATTACAGATGGAAATGGTTGTAATGCAAATTCAGTTGTTACTATCGTAAACGTAAACACTCCTATTGTTCCAACAATTACAGCCGGTGGCACTACTACTTTCTGTGCCGGTGGTTCAGTAGAGTTAACATCAAGTGCTGCTAGTGGATACAATTGGTCGAACGGAGCAATAACTCAAACAATAACTGTTACATCAGCTGATAATTATTCTGTTGAGATTACAGATGGAAATGGTTGTAATGCAACTTCAGCTCCGACAACTGTTACTGTAAATACTGCTGTTGTTCCTACAATTTCAGCTGGAGGTGCTACTACTTTCTGTAATGGTGGTTCGGTTGTATTAACATCTAGTTCCGCAACGGATAACAATTGGTCATCAGGTGCAACAACTCAGTCGATTACGGCTTCAGCTGCTGGAAATTATACAGTTACAGCTATTGATGGAAACGGTTGTTCTGCAACTTCAAGTCCAACTTCTGTAACAGTTAATACAGCTACGATTCCAACAATTTCGACTAGCGGTTCAACTAATATTTGCGACGGAGAATCTGTTGATTTAACTTCAAGTGTTGCTAGTGGATATGCTTGGTCAAATGGAGAAACTACTCAAACAATTACAGTTTCTTCAGCAGACAATTATACTGTTCAAATTACTGATGGAAACGGTTGTACAGCTATTTCTTCTGTTACTATCGTAAATGTAAACACTCCTACTGTTCCAACAATTACAGCTGGAAGTGCTACAACATTCTGCGATGGCGGCTCAGTTACTCTAACATCAAGTGCAGCTAGTGGATATAGTTGGTCAAATGGAGAAACTACTCAAGAAATTACAGTTTCTTCTGCTGATAACTATACTGTTGAAATTACTGATGCAAATGGTTGTAATGCTACTTCTTTAGCAACAACAGTTAGTGTTAATACTCCGATTGTTCCTACTATTTCAGCTGGTGGTGCTACTACTTTCTGTAATGGAAGTTCAGTTGTGTTAACTTCTAGTTCTGCAACTGATAACACTTGGTCGAATGGAGCTACAAGTCAATCAATTACAGCTTCAAGTGCTGGTAATTATACTGTTACTGCAATTGACGGAAATGGTTGTTCTGCTACATCTATAGCAACTGTTATCTCGGTTAATAATGCAACGACTCCTATAATTACGCCTGAAGGACCAACATCATTCTGTTTAGGAGGTTCTGTAACATTAACATCAAGTTTAGCTAATGGTTATAATTGGTCAAATGGAGAAACTACACAATCAATTATAGTTAGCGATGCTGGTAGTTATACTGTTCAAATTACGGATGGTAATGGTTGTAATGCTACTTCTGCTGCTCAAACAGTTGACGTAAGCACTGCTCCAATACCAACCATTATTGCTGGAGGAGCTACTACATTCTGCGATGGTGAATCTGTAACCTTAACTTCTAGTATTGCTGAAAGCTATACTTGGTCAAATGGAGAAACTTCCCAATCGATTGTTGTAACTACAACAGGAGACTATTTTGTAAATGTAACCAATACAAACGTGTGTGATGGAAATGGTCAATCAGCTACTACTTCTGTAGTTGTAAGTATTCCTGCTGTTCCTACAATTTTGGCTAGTGGTTCAACTAATATTTGCGAAGGAGCAAGTGTTACACTTACTTCAAGTGCTGCAGATGTTTACAATTGGTCAACAGGAGAATCAACACAAAGTATTATTGTTGATGTAGCTGATGATTATACAGTTGAAACAACAGACGGAAACGGTTGCTCTGCAACATCCTTAGTTACAACTGTAGATGTTATTGCTCTTCCTGTAATTAATTTAGTAACCGACACTATGGTATGTGCTGATGCTTCGATTACACTTGACGCAGGTGCAGGAGCTGGTTATACATACTCATGGTCAAATGGAACTGTTGATCAAACTGTAACTATTGACTCTGTAAATGTTGGATTAAATACGATTACAGTAACTGTTGATGTTGCTACTGCTGAAGGTTGTACTTCAAGTGAATCAATTGATATTACATTCTCTGTTTGCGACGATGTTATTTCTGTTATTTCGCACCCAGCAAATGTAACTGTATATCCAAATCCAAATAATGGGGTATTTGATATCAAGGTTAGTTCAATTGAAAACGAAGACGTAACGATAAAAGTTACCAATATAAATGGACAACTTGTGTACACAAAACAAATTTCTAAATCAACAAAAGATATTAAAACAAGTGTTGATATTAGCAGATTTGCAAAAGGCGTTTACAATGTTGGTGTAAATAATGTTAACAAAACCGTTATTTATAAATAACAGTTTAATTAACCCAAATAAAAAACCCACCAAATTTGGTGGGTTTTTTTATTCAAAAAAATGAAAATATTTTATTCAAAATCCAATTTAAATTGTTGCTTAAAATTTGATAATTCAGGATTAATTTCATTCAAATAATTAAACTTATCATTATCGGTGTAAAGTCTTTTGCTATCTTCGTTTACTGTGTCTTCGACAACTGTGGTTATTAAATCAATTTTATTATTCGAAAGTTCTGCTTTTAAATAACTTAAAATTCTTTGCTTGGCTTCGTTAAAAACGTCTTGCTGCAATAAACTTTCGAGTTTTAATTCAATCCTATTTAGTTCAATAACTGTAGGCAAATATTGAGTCAAAATATTGTTTAAGCGGGGTTCGCTAACTTTTATTGATTGAGTAAACGATTTCCACACTTCATCTAAGTCATCTTGGATAAGTTCCTTGTCTAAAATTTCTTTTTTCTCCTCTTTTTTTTCTACTAAAACTTCGGTTTGGATTTCATTTTTTGCCAATTCTTTTTTGAGAGAGATTGATTTTTCTTTAATCAGTTTTTCAGAACTTTGCTTAATCTCTGTGTTATTTGTCGGTTCAGAAACAATTTTTGTTTCAACTTTTGAAATTGTTGATTCTGTGTCTTTTCTTATTAATATTGGGTCTATCGATTTTTCGATTTTCGCAGAAGATCCATCAAATGTATGCTGAATATTACATAATTCAAGAAGACTTATCTCGACATGAAGCCGTTTATTAACAGCAGATTTATACGAAACATCACATTTATTTGTAATTTCAAGAGCTTTATATAAAAAATCTATACTACAAAAATTTGCTTGTGTCCTATAAATTTCTTTTAGGTTGTCTCCGACCTCAAGAAGTTTTAATGTAACATTGTCTTTACATACTAATAAATCTCGTAGGTACTCACTTAATCCGGTAATAAAATAATGAGCATCGAAACCATCTCTTAAAATTTCATCAAAAACAAGATAAGAGGTTGAAATATCGCCGCTTAAAAATGCAGTTGTTAATGTTTTATAATATTCGTGATCGAGAATATTCAAGTTATTAATTACATCTTTATAAGAAATCTCGTTTCCTGCAAAACTTACAATTTGATCAAATATCGAAAGCGAATCACGAAGAGAACCATCTGCTTTTTGAGCAATTACATTTAAGGCATCGGACTCGGCAACAACAGCTTCATTTTTTGCTACATAAGCTAAATGATTCGAAATATCACCAATAGAAATTCTATTAAAATCGAAAATTTGACAACGAGATAAAATTGTTGGAATAATTTTGTGTTTTTCGGTAGTTGCCAAAATAAAAATCGCATGTGCAGGCGGTTCTTCCAATGTTTTTAAAAATGCATTAAAAGCTGATGCCGATAACATATGAACCTCGTCGATTATATATAAGCTGTACTTTCCAACTTGTGGAGGAATTCGAACTTGTTCAATTAAATTTCGAATATCGTCAACCGTATTATTTGAGGCAGCATCTAGCTCGTGAATATTATACGAACGTGATTCATTGAACGATTTGCACGAATCGCACTCATTACAAGCTTCAAAATCAGAAGTAATATTAAAACAGTTTATGGTTTTAGCAAAAATTCTTGCACAAGTTGTTTTTCCAACTCCTCTAGGCCCACAAAACAAATAAGCATGAGCTAAATGATTATTCTTAATCGCATTTTTTAATGTAATTGTAATCGAGTTTTGCCCTACTACCGAAGAAAATGTATCCGGTCTGTATTTCCTTGCCGAAACTATAAAATTGTCCATCTAATAAATCTTTATATATCTACACAAATATACTTAATTGACTTTTCTTTTCTAAATTTATCTTACTTTTATCTTATGAATTGGGAGGAAAACATTAAAGATTTTGTTTCGTATTTAAAACTAGAGCGTTCACTCAGTAATAATTCTATTGAAGCATATAGAAACGATATAATAAAACTACATCAGTTTGTGTTGCACACATCGCTTAATTTGAATCCAGTTCAATTAAAATTAGATCACATCCAAAACTTTATATTTTGGATAAACGAATTAGGAATGAGTGCTCGCTCTCAAGCTAGAGTTACGTCAGGAGTAAAATCGTTTTACAAATTTCTTTTAATCGAAGATGCTATTGAAAGCGATCCTACAGAATTACTCGAAGCTCCAAAAACAGGAAGGAAGCTTCCCGAATTTTTATCAATTGAAGAAATTGACGAATTAATTTCCGCCATTGATTTAAGCAAAGAAGAAGGACACCGAAACAAAGCAATCATTGAGACATTATACAGTTGCGGACTTCGTGTAAGCGAATTAATAAATTTAAAAATAACCAATCTACATTTCGACGACGGTTTTATTCGTGTGTTAGGAAAAGGAAGCAAAGAAAGGCTTGTTCCAATTGGAAAAAAAGCAATTTTCGAAATAGAATTATACAAAAATAATTACCGAAATAAACTAAAAATTGACCCCAAATTTCAAAATATATTATTTTTAAATCGTAGAGGGAAGCAACTTACAAGGATTATGATATTTACAATTGTCAAAAATTTAGCAACAGCAATCAATCTTAAAAAAAATATAAGTCCACATACATTTAGACACTCATTTGCAACGCATTTAATCGAACGAGGAGCCGATTTACGAGCTGTTCAAGAAATGCTTGGACATGAATCGATACTCACAACCGAAATATATACTCATCTCGATAGGGAATATTTACGTGAAACAATAATTGAATTCCACCCAAGAAGTTAAAAGTTTATCAAATTCGAAAAGTTCATTAGTAAGAACATTCCAGTGGAGAAAATCAGCTACAAAAAATCATACTCTTTTTTCAATCCTTTTTTTGAATTCCTAAAGCAAAATTTACTTTTTTCGATGTTGATTTTTGTTTTAGTGCTTGTTTTTTTAGCGAAAATGTTAAAAAAATAAGGGTTTGTTTTTAATCTGCTATTTACATTTAGTCTAAATAATCGCATTAACTCCTGTAAATCTGTTTGTTATAAGTTAACAAACAGCAAGCATTTCCATTAATTGCATTTTTTTTCTAAAATAATCTCAAAATGGGGGGTTACCTTTTTGCGTTTTTTATATTAACAGATAAAAATGATACTCCAAAATCATTTTTGGGGATACATAAATGTAAAAATATTTATCTGTAACAAAATGTCTGAAATTATATCTAAAACTAAGCTTGAAATTAATGAGTTTAACCAAGATAAAATCATGTATATTCAAGCAAAGAAGAATTATATTTATATTAAAAGAGTAGATAACAACGTACTCATAATTAAACAAACGTTAGAAAAAATTGAAAGGGATTTAGAAAATAAAAAGTTCATCAAAACACATAAATCATTTTTGGTCAATTGCACATGCATTTTGAATTATAGCAAGAAAACATGTTGTGTAACATTAACGAGCGGTGAAAAGATACCTGTTTCGAGGAGACAAAAAGGCTGTGTTTTAGATTTAGCAAGCAATTCAAGTATTGCAATTACTTAAACATGTTAATGAATTATGTATCAAAATCATACCGTTCGTCCCCAGTTCTTATTTAGACTTATTATATACAGAAACTTAATACGTGTATTAACGTATTAGTTCGAATAAAGAAAACTAACCTAAAAAACTTATAAATCATGAAAAAAGTATTATTCCTCTTAGCAACACTAGTCTTGTTGTTAAATTGTGAGCTATACTCACAAACCAACCTCAACAATTTTAGTTTTAGCATGTATTACGAATCAACAGGAGAAACAGGTTCTCAGTATTCTGAAATTACAGGAGAACGGGGAACGAGTATAATTGATACTATTTATAAACGAATGTGTAATGTTGACTTAAGTAATGTTTCAAGTATTTACAAAATCCATGTAAATGTAGGAACAGGATATGATTTATCCGACTTATTTGATTATGCATTCATTGTAAATGATTCATTAAATCTTCCAGATGGAATGACTTATACAAGTTATGGTTCACAGATATATTTAGGTTTATATAATATTTATAAAACCGATATGAACTACTATAAAGTTTGGTTAGAAGACGCAGACGGAGAGTTATCCGAACCCAAATATTTCTATTAATAAAAATAAGTATAACCTCAAAATCAAAAAATTATGAAAAACTATATAACATATATATCCGCAGTTATACTTATTGCAATAGTAAGTGTAACAACAATGTATTCACAGACAAACGTAATTTTATATCCCGAACAAGATATTACGATTGTCTCAAATATACCTAGTGCAAATTCAACCTCAGATATGTTTACAAGTGGGATTATGAAAACATCTCGAATAGACCCTCGAACAGGGCAATTAGTAACAACAATTGTTGAAACACGTTCACTAATTCAATTTGATGTTTCATCAATTCCTTCTAATGCAATAATTCTTGATGCAAAACTTAAATTATTCGGAGTAAATCATATTAATCCAGCAGGAAGCTATATTCAGCCCATTTTTGGAGAATGGGATCAAAGTACACTTTTGTGGAATAGCCAGCCTGGAGCATATGATGACGTACAACAATATCTTGCCCCTGCAACTACAACAACAGAAGATTATGAAATAGACATGACTCTTATTGTTGCAGGTTGGGTAAAAGGAGTTCCAAATAATGGTTTACTTTTCAGAGTAGGCTCAGAATATTTAAATAACATTACGAATAGCTTTTTCAATTTTGCATCATCCGATTATGCCGATAATACAAAATATCCAACATTGGAAATAACCTACAATACCCCTTCAGAATTGGCATATACAGTAACTGATGGAACAACAATAGGAAAATATGATGTTACAACAAATATTATGGGAGGAGAAACGCCTTATAGCTTTTTATGGAGTAATGGAGTAACTACACAAAATCTCACAAATGTAGATAAAGGAGGGTATATATTAACAATTACCGATGCCATTGGAACAGAAACCATTTTGAATGTAAACGTAAATGAACATTACCCAGTAATATGGACAGATTTAGTAAATACAGAAGTTAGCGGGAATGTCTTAAGTAGTATAGGTGAAACTACAGATTGGAATTACGGAGCAGCTTCAGTAAATAAAATTGAATCAAACACTGATGGCGGAATAAAATATACTTATGAAGATTTTTCAAATTCATTAGGAGCATTCTTAGAATTTGGATTAAGCGAAGCAAATCAAGGTGCTGACTATTCAAGTATTGATTATGGATTTTATTTTGATTATACCAAAACAAAGATGGTAACAGGGTTTTATTTGATAAATATTCCTCTGGCATATATTTATGAATCAGGACAAAAAGTTGAAGGAGTTGAAATCGTCTTGAATGTAGGCGATGTATATGAAATCACGAGAACAGGAAATACCATAAATTACATTGTAAACAATCAAATATTTTATCAAACAACAACCGATGCAACAAAACAATTAATCGGGGATATTTCATTTCTTGGGGCAAATACTTGGATGACAGGGGTGGAAATGACAGACTCTCCTTATTCAAAATTAATATCTTCTGATTGTGGAAGAATTGACGTCGGTTTTGAAGATGTCTTAACAGCAATACCTTATGAAGGAGCAACGCAATATATTTTTAAAGTTGTAGATTTAAATAATGGTGTATACGAAGAGTTGCTAAAATCTACAAATACATTTATTTTATCTGAACTCGAAATGAATTTGGATTATAATTCACAATATGGTATATCTATTGCAACCGATATCTCTCAATTTGGAGAAATTTGTACAATTAAAACAGAAGAAGCTCAATTTGAAAGGGGTAGATTATTTGTAAAAATTTTAGATAATGATTTAACAATATTGCAATATGATAGATTAAAAACTGATGCATATAATAAGTCTACTTATGAATTGTTAGATTTTGTAGACGAGTATAACATACAGAAGATTATGTGTCCTTTTAATTCTTCTCAAAATCAAACATTACAAAAAATTTATATTGTTGAATTTAATACACCAAATGTAGAAGATGAGCTAGAAGAAAAATTTATGCAATTAAATTTTATAGAATATTCCGAAAAAGTTCCTAAAAATAATTTTTTTGTTGAACCAAATGATAATCGGTATAATGAACAGTGGGCATTAAGTCAAATTAATGCAGATATGGCTTGGACTATTTCCGAGAATGATAAAGATATAATTATTGCTGTTATAGATGATGCTATTATGATTGATCATGAAGATTTACAAAATAATATTTATATAAATCAAGGAGAGGTTCAAAGTTTACTAAACACAATTGTTGATTCAGATGGGGACGGAATAATAACTGCCGAGGAAATAGTTGCAGAATATACAACTTTAGAAAATGCAATAGTAAATTTATCAAATGGGATTGATGAAGATTTAAATCACTATACTGATGATATTATAGGTTGGGATGTTGCTAATAATGATAATAATCCATCGCCTCCAACAGATGCAAATGAAGACTATATGATGCATGGTACTCATGTTGCTGGAATAGCAGGAGCTGTTTCTAATAACATTATAGGTATAGCATCATTAAGTCGTCATATTAAAATATTACCAATAAGGGTTGCAAACGACTTAGAAGAATATATTGATCCATACAAAGGAATAGAGTATGCTTTGTCAACAAATGCAAGTGTAATAAACATGTCTTGGGGAAGTGGAATAGCATCTAGAACTTATCAAATTTTATTAGAAGAAGCATATTCAAAAGGAGTGATTTCCGTGGCAGCCGCTGGTAATTCTTCTAGCTCTATTCCTATGTTTCCTGCATCATATAATCATGTTATTAGTGTTGCAGCTTCTAATGATGAAGATAAAATTAGTCCTTTTTCAAATTATGGGACATCTATAGATGTTATAGCTCCAGGTGATAATATTTTAAGCACAGTTCCTGGTGGCATGAAATATGTTAATTTATCAGGAACCTCAATGTCAAGCCCTTTAGTTGCAAGTTTATGTGCATTAATGAAGAATCAAAATTATGATATTACACCTGATGAACTTGAGTTATGCTTAAAAAATAGTTGTGTTAATGTTGATCAATTAAATCCTCAATATGTAGGTAGAATGGGAGCAGGACGAGTTAATGCATTTGAAGCAATTAGTTGTCTTTTTGAACATCATCCTGTGGCTAATTTTTCTGTCGACAATCGTTTAAAGTGTGCTGAAGAAGCTGTATTTAATTTTACAGATAATAGCTTATTTTCTCCATCTTCTTGGAATTGGTCTTTTAGTGGAGGAACCCCTTCGTCTTCTTCTTTACAAAGTCCAGAAAATATTATATACACGACTCCAGGTATATATCCAGTTTCTTTAATTGTTTCTAATGAATTTGGAACAAATGTTAAAACTGAAACGAAATATATTACTGTTGAGGATTGTCAACCAATTAATGGCTCTCAGGCAAATTGGTTTTATGGTAAATACTGTGCGATTGATTTTACTTCGGGAATTCCAAAAGCTAACACTTCTGCAGTTATTCCAAACAAGACAATTGATGGAAGGACAAGTATATCAGTCAGCGATGAAAATGGAGATTTACTTTTTTATTCAAATGGAATAGATATTTGGGATAAAAATCACAATAAATTTAATAGTGAACCATTAAGAAATTATGGATTAAATAATTATACTGCACAACAAATATTATCTGTTCCAGACCCTGCTAATATAGATAACCATTATATTTTTATCCCTCCTTCATGGACAGAATGCTCGAGTTGTAATTCAAGTATTGGTTTTAAATATGCATATATTGAGTTAAATGGGAATACTTATAATGTAACTCGTAGAGATCAAAATATTCCATTAGCAAATAATAGAGAAAAGTTATGTTCTGTAGTTACTGCAATACCTCATTGTAATGGCAAAGATTATTGGATTATTACTGCAGGATATGAGGACAATTGTTTTTATGTTTATTTACTAAGCGAATATGGGATATCAAATCCTAAAGATTTATCAATAAATACCCCGGAACTATATTATTTTGAAAATATTTACTTTTCAAGATACACAAAGGCTATAAAAACATCTTGCGATGGAACAAAAATAAGCCTTGGTGGTTCTGAGAAATTACATATATTTGATTTTAATTCTGCCAATGGTAAAATATCTAATCCTCAGAGTATACCTGTTAATTCTATTCAAGATTTAAGTTTCTCCCCAAATTCTTCTTATATTTATACAATGGAAATGGATTTTATGTATGTTGATGAAGTCGATGAGGTTTCTATCTTTGATTATTATCTAAGAAAATATGATCTAAATACAAAACAATTAATTTCTTCAGAAGAAATTTCAGATAAGGCAAATATACAATTAGATCCAAATCTGAACATAGACAAAAAGAAGATATATTTAATACGAGAAAATGCATATCATTATGATGATTATGATAATTATAATCTTGATATTATAAATTCACCTAATGAGTTGAACCATAATCTAATATTAGACATTGTAAATACTAATGTTCATCCTTCTATAATTTCTCATGGGCGTTTTCCTAATTTTATTGACGCCCAGAAGCCAATTTCAGAGCTTAGTCCTGATTTTGTTATATCATTCAATGATGATTGCAATACTATAACTTTAGAAACAGATGAATGTTTAGCAGGATACACACACAGATGGAATTTTGGTGATGGAAATACAGTTGAGTCTGAAAATGTATCTCCTATTACTCATACATATATTGATAATGGAGATTACACAGTATCATTGGCTCTATCGTTACATAATGGAACAGATGAAAATGGAGTTGAAATATGGGAAGATTTTTATTATATTGAACGTAGTGTTACAATTGATGGAATACCTTCTGCCAATATTAGTGGATTAGCAGAAGTATGTGAAGGAATTGTAACAAATTATTATGTTTTAGGAGATAATAGCTATAATACTTTAGTTTGGTCAATTGTTTCAGGAAATGGTAGTATTAACGGGTCTAACACAGGAACTTCTATTGATATAACATGGGGAGAAAATTCACAGCCATGTATATTGCAAGTTGAAGTAACAAAAGGAGAAAGTTTATGTACTTCAACAGGAAGTTATGTTGTAAATGTTAATCCTTTACCGACAATAGAGGTAACGAAAGAAAATTCATGTTTTAACTCTTGTAATGGAAAAATTATTACAAATGTTTTTGGTGGTGAAGCTCCATATACCTTTTTATGGAATGAAGATGAAGGAACAACATCTTCTATTTCAAACTTATGTGCAGGAACATATTCTGTTACTGTAACAGATATTAACGGATGTTCAATGTTTGAAGAAGCAACTATATCACAAGCAGACGAGTTATTTTCATCTATATCTGGTACTAATATAAATTGCTATGGAGAATCAACAGGAAGTATTGATTTAACAGTGTCAGGAGGCACAACTCCATACTCATATAATTGGTCAATTGAGGCAACAACAGAAGATTTAACAAACTTAGAAACGGGAAACTATTCTGTAACAGTTACTGATGCTAATGGTTGTACAACTAAACCAAGCATATATATTACACAACCTGAAGAAATAACATCAAATACTCTACATTATATTGAGTGTCCTGATAATTGGGAGCTATATACATCAGAACCTACGGGAGGAACATCCCCATATACATTTTTATGGGTAGAAGGTTCTACTAGCCCTTCTTATGATGTGACAGCAGGAACATACGATTTAACAATTACCGATGCAGTAGGATGCGAAAAACATGAAATAATAATAGTTGAAGCAAATCCTGACAATAATATTCCTGCTATTAACGATTTGATTATTGAGGCAGGAACAAATGTAATCTGGGATGCCAGTTATAATAATTATAATGTATTAGATGATGTTATTATTGAATCTGGGGCAACTTTAACAATTGAAAACTGTACCATTGAATTTGGAACATGGGGTGTTTACAGAGATTTAATTTATATTCACGTTAAGGAAGGCGGGAAATTATACATTAATGATGCAAAATTAACAAATAATGCTCCTTGTCAAATATATTGGGGAGGAATAAAAGTTTATGGTTATTATGATAAATTGCAAAATGATGCAAGCTTTCCACAAGGTTTTGTAAGTATTACAAATGGATCTATTATTGAACATGCATTTTTTGCAGCAGTACAAACCACAAGTGCTTGGGCAGAAGAAAATGACGTTTTAGGGTATCCAAAAGTAACAACCTCTAGTGATTATAGCAGTGGCTCAGGAGCAATAGTAAAAATTGATGGCTCTGCAAATAGAGTAATTTTTAGAGATAATGTTTTTAATGACGTTTATTTCAGACCTTATTCTTATACTAATCAGAGTCTTGTCAAATATTTTGATTCTGAAGTTTTCGAACATAATTTAATACGAAATAGTATTAAGTTGAAGAATGTAAGAGGTCTGAATATCAATTATTGCAACTTTAATAATTATACAGATGTAAGCCAAAACGCTTTGTTATTATATTCAAGTAAATATATTACAGTTAATAATTGTGATTTTAATAATAATCATCTTGCTGGAAGTGTAAGTAATTCTTCAGTAACATTTTGTAATTTTAAAAATGTATCTCCTTTTAATGAATACGGAATAAGATTTTTTGGAGCTCTTGAAAATACAAATACTATTTCGAGCTGTACCTTTGAAGATTTATATTTTGGAGTCCGTGTAGATAATGGTTTTACAATTAGTGGAAATACATTTACAAATGTAAGAAAAGGAATTTATGCTATAGGGACTAATGCAACAATAAATGGAAACACCTTTCAGAACATCCCAATAGCAAGTGGAACAACTGCTTCAGGAGACCCAAATAACAATTGGGGAATCTACCTTGTAGGAGGAGGTAATTTTACAATCAAAGATAATAGTTTTTCAGGCGGTGCAACAAACGACCCAACAGGACCTGCAACTTATGGTATTGTAATTAATAATTCTGGCACTACAGGTGGTACAGTATTCGACAATACATTCTCAGGAACCGACTATTTTATGCAGGCACAAAACAATAACCCTAACCTTAATATACGCTGTAATAATTTTAACCAGCCTGCACAAAAAGCAATGCTAGTATTAGGTTCTGGAGTATTAAAAAACCAAGGTTTAGGTTGTGATTTTGATGGTGACCCTGCCGGAAATGAATGGCTATGGGATGCCTGTAACCCAGTCTCTTCCGAACAAGATATTTTTATTGATAATGGTTTTTCTTTTAAATATTATTCATATAATAAAAATACATCAGGGTTGCCTACAACAATTCCATATTGTAGTACAACAGAATGGAAGACTCAGTATATGGAGCCTTTTGTATGTGGAGGTAAAACTTCAAATTCTTGTACTTCAGAAACACGGGGGCTTACTATTGACCCAAATAATGATTTTGATGGCTTTGTAGCCGAAATAAACGAACTAAGAAATGATTATACTTCGGAAAGTTTTGAAATAGAAGCTCTTTTACAGGAAGGCGATAAACAGGAGTTAATTGACAATATTCTTGCAGATTTGGATGGCGGGCATATAAAACAAGAATTGCTTGATGCTTCGCCTTATGTTAGCGACCGTGTGCTCTTATCGGCATTAAACGATAAACCTACGCCACTGCCGGCAGGGCATATTAAAGAAGTGATTGTTGCTAATTCACCGGTAACCGATGTTGTAATGCAGTCGATAGATGAATTGAATTTGCCGGGAGGAATAAAAAAACTTATTGATGATACACAGGTTGGTGTTTCAGAGCGGGAAACTTCCGAATTGGAAAACAACCGGCTGAATGGCGATATATTAACCTTAAATAATAAGTTGGTTGATGCATATCTTGAACAAGGCGATGTGAATTCTGCTATAAATTTTCTTGAAAACTCAATACAGCCGGAAGATAAAAAACGTTTGGTTGAGATATATGTAAACGAAGCTGATTTTACTCAAAGTCGGGCAACTCTTAACGATGTAATATTGTTCTCCGATGAGGTTTCAATAGAAGAAAACATTGAATATTGCAGGTTGATGAAAGTGCTTATCGATTTATACGAAAACAACCAATCGTATTTTGAAATAAACAGCCAGCAGGAGCAAATTATACGGGATATTGCCGAAACCGGAACACAAACTGCTTTTATGGCTCAAAATATACTTGAAACCGCCTTTGATGAAGTTTTCGAGCATCCTATATTAAAAATTCAGGAAGTTTACAATGCTAAAAACCTTTCGTTAAATTCCGATTATAATATTGACTTTAGCAATGAACTTTTTTATGCAAAAATAGTTCCGAACCCGAATAACGGAAACATGACTCTCTTGTATTTTTTGCCTGAAAATACCGAAGGTACGATGTTTATTTACGATCTGGCAGGAAATGAAATAAGCCGTTTTAAATTAAATGCTCCTGATAATAAACTTCAAATAAAAAACAATAACTTTGTGTCAGGCGTTTATTTATATAAGGTTGTAACACCCGGTAAAGTAATAACAACAAATAAACTGGTGATTTTTAATTAAAATAAATTTAGTAACTTTGGGATTCATCCTAAAGTTACTAAATTCAAAGGAATATGAAGAAACTACTATTAATCTTTTTTTGTACTTCAATTTTTTCATTGAAAACTTTTTCACAAATAATAATTAATAGACATTATGATAGTGATTCTTTATTTGATATAGCTTTTTCTACTACGCAAACAATGGATTATGGGTTCTTAATAGGGGGAACAACATTTGATTTATATACGGGTTGGGAGTCAATACTCCTCATAAAATCTGATTATAAAGGAGATACTATTTGGACGAAAGTTACAAATTTAAGCTCAACAGGAGGCGAAGGTGTAGAGTCGGTTATTCAACTTGAAGATAGTAATTTTATGGTTGCTGGCTATTTTCAGGATACTAGCCAGTTACAACTTGACGGGTTTTTAATGAAAATCAGTAACTCAGGAGAGGTATTATGGTTTAAACAATATGGAGATACCTTATCAGATTCTTTTGATATTGTAAGGGAAACGAACGATGCCGGATTCGTAATGATTGGAAACAGTTATAGTTTTGGAAATGGTTCATCCGATATTTATCTTGTTAAGACGAACAGTGCAGGAGAACTACAGTGGCAAAAAAAATACGGAGGTGATAGCGATGATTTTTCCGAAAATATTGTTTCAACTTATGATGGTGGTTATCTAATAAGTGGTAAAACATACAGTTATGAATTAGGCGGCTCCGATTTATATTTAGTCAAAATTGACAGTGCCGGTAATTTTCAATGGGATAAAACATGTGGAACGATTTATAGTGAGGGCTTAGGATATGCCATTCAAGCTTCTGACACTTCTTATGTTATTGTGGGGACTTCCGACTTAAACAATACAGGAATAAGAAAGGCTATGATAATAAAAACAGATAGTTTAGGAAATGAAATATGGCGTAAATATTATGGATATGAAGGGAGTGCATCATTTAGCAGGGTTGTAGAATTAAATGATGGCAGTTTTATAGCATCAGGTAGTTGCTATTATAATGACTATACTGATTGGGAAGGTTGGCTGATGAAAATTGATTTAAATGGAGATAGCATCTGGTCAAAAAGATATGGGAATTCTGACTTTGCTACTCCTGATTATTTTTATGATATGACCATAACAAATGATGGAGGCTTTGTAATGTCTGGTCAATGGAATCGTGTGGGAACTCCTTATAGAGATATGTGGCTTGTAAAAACAGATAGTTTAGGGAATACTTGTGTGCCAGAACCATATAGTCCTGAAGGATGCTGGTCGTACCTTTGTGAAAACATATATGCCGAAATCACAGCTGATTCCGACACTGTTTACTTAACCGAAGGAGCAAGCGTACAATTTGGCACAATAAGCAATTTTGGCACAAGCTGGCAATGGGATTTTGGCGATACAATCACAAGCACGGAGCAGTATCCACAACACAGCTACACAAGCACCGGAGTTAAAACTGTGCAGCTAATTACAAACAGCGATTATTGCAGCGATACGGCGTATTATACAATTACGGTATTGAATGATGTAGGAAATAATAATCAATTTTCAATTGTTAATTTTCAATTGTTAATTTACCCTAATCCAGCCACAAATGAGTTAAAAGTGAAGAGAGAAAAACTAAAAGTTGGGTGTAAAATTGAGCTTTACGATTTACTTGGGCGAAAAGTACTTTCAAAAGAACTTCAAGAACAAGAGCAAATTATCGATGTCTCTAAAATTGGTAAAGGAGTATATTTGTATAATATTTCACGAGATGGATTAATTGTTGAAAGTAACAAACTGATTGTGAATTAGCTTTTTAGCTTTATAAACTTTACACTTTATGAACTTGATAAACTTTCAACTTTTCGGGATACTTATTCTTAATCTATTTTCCTCCGAAAAAAGTGAATAAGAAAGGATATGTTATAAAAATCATTTTTTTATTTCGATAAGTTTCAAAAGAACATACGAATTCATACCTTTGCAAAAAAACATCTTATGATAAAGCATGTAGTGATGTTTAAACTAATTACGTTTGAATCTCGAGCCGAGAAACAAAAAATATTACTCGAAATAAAAACTCGACTTGAAAAATTGCCTACCCTCATTAGTGAAATCAAAAACTTTGAAGTCGGGATTAATTTTTTCGATTCGGCAACTGCAAGCGATATGGTTTTAATTTCTGATTTTGAGACAAACGACGCATTGAACCAGTATAGAATTCATCCCGAACACGTCAAATTTGTAGATTTTTTTTCAACATATAAAGCCGACGGAACAGTCGTAGATTATGAATATTAAAAAATAATACATGTTATATCCCTTAAAATTTAACCCGATTTACAAAGAAAAAGTTTGGGGCGGACAAAAGTTAAAAAATGTTCTCTCAAAAAAAAATGTTATTTCCGAAAAGTGCGGAGAAAGTTGGGAAATATCAGGAGTTGAAGGAGATATATCCGTAGTTGCAAATGGTTCCTTAAAAGGAAACAACATGGAAGAACTCATTGAAGTTTACATGGGGGATTTAGTGGGCGATTCGGTTTATGAAAAATTCGGATTGGAATTTCCATTATTAATAAAATTTATTGATGCCGACGACGATTTATCGGTTCAGGTTCATCCCGACGATGAAACAGCAATGGAATTACACAACTCATTTGGAAAAAATGAAATGTGGTACGTTGTTCAAGCAGAAAAAGATGCTGAATTAATTAATGGATTTTCAAAAAGTATTTCACGCGAAGAATTTATTGCTCACCTTGACAATGGAACCTTAAAAGACGTTTTAAATGTCGAGAAAGTAAAAGCTGGAGAAGTATTTAATATCCCTACTGGGCGAGTTCACTCAATTGGAAAAGGAATTTTGTTAGCCGAAATTCAACAGACATCAGACATCACATATCGAATTTTTGATTGGAACAGAAAAGATTTGAATGGAAATTATCGAGAACTTCATACCGATTTTGCAATTAGTGTGCTTAATTTCGAATTACAATCCGATTATAAGTTAAATTATAGTAGCGAATTGAATCAAACAAATGCTATATTGGCAAACAAATATTTTACGGTAAACTATCTCGAAATCGACAAACAACTCGAAAAAGATTATGTTACAATCGATTCGTTTGTAATATTTATGTGTATTGACGGTAATTTTGAAATAATTACTGATGGCAATGAAATTATTAATATTAACAAGGGCGAAACGGTTTTAATCCCCGCAGAGATTAAATTGGTAAATATTAATCCAAAAACCAAATCGACATTTTTAGAAGTTTATATAGAAATACCACAAACAGATGTTGATTAAAAAAACCGATTTTTTAGGAAGTTTTGTAGATGTAGCGAAATGTCCAAATCCTAGTTTGCCCGAATACGCATTTATTGGACGCTCAAACGTTGGTAAATCTTCTCTAATCAATATGTTAACTGGACGTAAAAGTTTAGCAAAAGTTTCGTCAACACCTGGAAAAACAAGAACAATTAATCATTTTATCATTAACACACAATGGTATCTAGTTGACTTACCAGGTTATGGATATGCAAAAATATCGAAATCGGAACGAGAGAAATGGACTAAATTGAATACCGACTATATTCTCAAACGCGAAAATTTAGTTTGTCTATTTGTACTGATTGATTCACGAATCCCACCTCAAAAAATAGATATTGAATTTTTAGAATGGCTTGGCGTAAATGAAATTCCTTTCGTAATTATTTTTACAAAAGTAGATAAAATTTCAGGTTCACAATGGGATAAAAACATAAATGAATATGAAGAACATTTATTTAAAACATGGGAAACCCTTCCTCAATACATCGCCAGCTCATCAGTAAGCAATTTGGGAAAAGAAGAAATACTTGCTGTTATTGAAGAAACTAACCAACATGTTGAATTTAATTAATATATAAAAAAATGAAGTCTCCAATTAAAATTTTTTCAGGATCTGACTCAAAATATTTAGCTGAAAAAATTGCAAATTCGTATGGAATTGAACTCGGAAAAACTTCCATACTAAGATTTAGCGATGGCGAAATACAGCCATCATATGAAGAAACAGTAAGAGGGGCAACCGTTTTTATTGTTCAATCAACGTATCAACCATTAGATAACTTATTCGAATTGATGCTGTTGATTGATGCTGCAAAAAGAGCATCTGCATATAAAATTGTTGCCGTGATTCCTTATTTTGGATATGCTCGACAAGACAGAAAAGACAAGCCAAGAGTTGCAGTTGGAGCTAAACTAGTTGCAAATCTTTTAATCGCTGCTGGCGTAAACCGAATTATGACCATGGATTTACATGCCGATCAAATTCAAGGATTTTTCGACATTCCTGTTGACCACTTATTTGCATCATCGTTGTTTGTGCCATATATCAAGAGCTTAAATTTGAAGAACATCGTTATTGCCGCTCCCGATGTTGGAGGAACAAAAAGAGCACAAGCTTATTCAAAATTTTTACATTGCGAAATGGTTATCTGTTATAAACATCGCGAAAGACCAAATCACGTTGGCAAAATAATGGTTATTGGCGATGTTAAAGGGAAAGACGTTATTTTGTTAGACGACATGATTGATACAGCGGGAACGATTACTGCAGCAGCGGATTTAATGCTCGAAAAAGGAGCTCATTCGGTTCGTGCAATGGCTACTCACGCTGTTTTTTCTGGTTCTGCATACGAAAAATTAGAAAAATCGGCTTTTGTCGAAGTAATTGTAACCGATACAATACCGTTGAAGAAAAAAATAGATAAGGTTACCGTACTTTCTGTTTCCAATTTATTTGCAGATGTAATTGGTAATGTTTATAATTTTGAATCAATAAGTTCTAAATTTATTCAATAAAAATTTTTATATTTGCAGGCTTTTTTAAATTTACGAACGTGTAATGGGAAACTAAACGAATTAGTTTTGAGTAACACAAAAAAAAACACATAATGAAAACACTTGAATTAAAAGTTAAAACAAGAACTGAAATTGGTAAAAAAAGCACCAAACAACTTAGAAAACAAGGAAATGTACCTTGCGAACTTTATGGTGGAAAAGACAATTTGCATTTTTATGCTTTCGAAAACGATTTTTTACCTTTAGTTTACACCCCAAATGCTTATTTAGTGAAGTTAGACATTGAAGGAAAAGAGCATCACGCTGTATTAAAAGACTTACAATTTCACCCAGTGTCGGATAAACTTTTACACATCGATTTTTTACAAATATTTGATGATAAACCTGTAACGATTGCTGTTCCTGTAAAATTAAATGGTTTTGCAAAAGGAGTTAAAGACGGAGGAAAATTAAATCTTGAAAGTAAAAAATTAAACATTAAAGCTTTACCAAAACATTTACCCGATTTAATTGAGCTTAATGTTGACGATTTAGGATTAGGAAAAACCATTAAAGTTAGAGATTTGAAATATGACAATTTCGAATTGGTTGATTTTCCAAATACAGTAATCGCATCAGTAAAACTAACTAGAGCAGCTAAAGGAGCCGTTACAGAAGAAGGAGCTGCCGCAACTACTCAAGCATAAATTTTATAAAAATTGAAGTATTTAATAGTCGGCTTAGGCAACATAGGAATTAAATACGAAAATACTCGCCATAATATTGGCTTTAGAATATTGGATGCATATACAAAAGCATCCAATATTTTTTTTGAAGAAAAGCGTCATGGCTATGTTGCAGAGGGAAAATACAAAGGGCGAAAAATCATTTTTTTAAAGCCCAACACGTATATGAATTTAAGTGGCAAGGCAGTCAATTATTGGATGCAAACAGAAAAAATTTCAATCGAAAATCTATTGATTATTGTTGATGATTTAGCTCTTCCATTCGGGACTTTAAGGCTAAAACCCAAAGGAAGTGATGGAGGACACAACGGTTTAATTAATATTAACGAAAGTTTGGGGCATCAAAATTATTCTCGCTTACGATTTGGAATTGGGAGCGAATTCGGCAAAGGTCATCAGGTAGATTATGTGTTAGGAGAATGGGACTCTAGCGAGTTGAAAAAACTTCCCGAAAAACTTGATGCCACACAAAATATAATCAATAGTTTTGTTTCTTTAGGGGTTAATAGAACTATGAATCTTTTCAACAACAATCGAGATTCTGTGCAAAACGAAAAAGAATAAGCATTCAATTTACACTCTCACTCCAATTACCAAAATATCGTCTATTTGTTCGTAAGGTTTCCCGTTTTCATCGGAGTATAATTTCCATTCTTCAATCGAGGAATCAAGTAATTTTTTCTGTTCTTTCATTGGTAAGTTCGCATTATTTATAAGTATATCTTTAAAAGTTTTATACTTATATTTTTTACCTTTTGGTCCTCCAAATTGATCAGCAAAGCCATCTGAAAAAAGATAAAGATTATCGCCTTCAACTAAATCAATAACGTTGTTTGTAAACGAATCCATTCTAATATGAATTGCAACCGGCATTTTATCGGGTTTAATCTCACTTAAAACAACTTCTTCCGAATCAGCTGATTTTCGTACAATGTAAAGCGGATTATTCGCACCAGCAAATTCAATTTTTTTATTCTTGCTGTCAATTACGCACAATGATATATCCATACCATCTTTTGCCTCTCCTTCTTTTCCTGTTTGTTGTAAGGATTTTATTACACTTTTTCGAACTTCGTTTAATATTTCATTTGCTTGAATAACTCCTTTATCATTAACCGTTTCGTTTAAAAAACTTACGCCCAACATGCTCATAAATGCACCTGGGACACCATGACCTGTGCAATCAGCTGCTACAATAATAATTTTATCATTTTTGGTTGTCATCCAATAAAAATCACCCGAAACAATATCTTTGGGTTTGAATAACACAAAATAATCGGACAAACAATCAGAAAATGTACTGTCAACGGGCAATACAGCTCTCTGAATCCTTTCAGCATAATGAATACTATCGGTAATTTCTTGCTTTTGATGAGTGATGAGAGCATTTTTAATTTCCAATTCACGATTTGCCCTTTTCTTCTGCTGATATTGTCGATATATTAAAATTGAGAAAACTACGATAAACAACAAACCTAAAATAAAAACATAAATTATGATTTTTTGTTGTTTAATTCTCTCTGCATCAATCTCTTTGTCTTTATTAAGCAGTTCTATTTGTTGCTCTTTCTTTTCGGTTTCGTATTTGGTTTGCATATCGGTAAGAATCCGATTTTTTTCGTCGTTGTAAATGTTCTGCCAATTTTCCGAATACTTTTTATGTGATTCATAAGCCATTTTGTAATTTCCCATCGAATCGTAAGTTTGCGAAATATCAAGGTAATTTGTCGGGAACATCATTTTTAAATCAATTTCGAGAGCAACGGCTAAACTTTTGTTAAACATTGTAAGGGCTTCAATATTCTGGTGGCTTTTTAAGTGATTCTTACCTATAGCATTGTATATATTTACCAATTCGTAAGGATTATTAATGTCTTTTACAATAACTAAGGCTTCTTTAAGATATTTATTCGACTCGGTGTAATTTCCTAAAATAGAGTATGTTATTCCGATGTTTGAAAGCGAGCTTGCGATACCCTGAGTGTATCCAATTTTTTGTCTTATTTCTAACGACTTTTTATAAAACTCTAATGCTTCAACATAATTACTATCTTGAGAATAAGCATTTCCAATATTATTATACCCGTCTGCAATTCCATATTCGTTTCCAACTTCTTGTTCAATTTTCAACGCTTGTTCGTAATATTCAATGGCTTTTTTATTCTCGTTCCAATTTTCGTATATCATTCCAAAACCACTGAAACAACTGGCAACTCCCGATTTAAAATCAATTTTCTCAAATATTTTCAGAGCCTCTTGATAATTGATAAGAGCATTCTCATAATCTGTATTTATAAACTGAACATTTCCGATGTTATATATTGATATTCCTGCTCCTTTTTCGTCTTTAATCTCAACTTTTATTTTTTTTGCTTTTGTAAAAGACTCAATGGCTTCTTCGTATTTTCCTCTATTTTTATAAATATTCCCAATGTTATTGTAGCAAGCTGATTGTCCTTTTAAATCCTTAATTTGAATTCGTATTTCAAGAGCTTTTTCATAAAAATTTAAAGCCTCGTCATATTCTCCTTTTTTTGCTGAAATTAAACCAAAATTGACATAGCAATCGGCTTCTCCTGTTTTTTCAGTTGCTTTTTTAAATAAATTCAACGCATCTTGATTATATTTTAACGACTTTGTATAGTCATTTTGCAAACGATAAACTTCTCCAATGTTATAATATGCTCTAGCTTCTTCTAGTGGAGAGTTTAATTTCTTAGCTATTTCGAGTGCAGACTCTGCATATTGAATTCCCTTTTCGTAATCGTTTTTTGAATACTCTTTCGATAAATCGTTTAAGATTTTGGCTTTATCAATCCACTTTGATGATTTCAGAACATTCTCTAAACTATCGATTATTTCTACCGAAAACGACGTTAATGAGGAAACCAAAACAAAGATTATTATAAATATATTTTTCATTTCGTGAATCAAATATTAAAATCAAAAATAGTTATTTTTTTGATATAAAAATTTTATAAATTTCAAAAACACAAAAGGGTCTAAAAAAACAAAAACACGCTATAAAAAATGTCAAAATGCTTTTATTCAATCAATTCGCCCATTAATGTTGCGGAAGTGCAATCGGTAATTTTCACCATTGCTATATCGCCTTTTTTCTTACTTGAACATAAAAAAACAACAACCTTGTTTTGCGAATTTCGTCCAAATAGTTTCTTTTCTGAACGTTTCGAAACGCCTTCGATTAAAACTTCAACTGTTTTTCCTATATCATTTTTGTTACTCTCGAGCGAGAGTTTATTTTGTAAGGTAATAATTTCGGTTAAACGACGTGTTTTTTCGTCGTCTGAAACATCGTCTTTCAGCTTATTTGCTGCAAATGTATTAGGTCGCTCCGAATACTTAAACATATATGCAAAATCGTATTTCCCATATTCCATCAACGACATGGTTTCGAGATGCTCTTCGAGTGTTTCTGAGCAAAATCCGGCAATAACATCGGTCGAAATTCCACAATCGGGAATTATTTCGCGAATCATGTCAATTTTCGATATATAATCCTCACGAGTATATTTTCGATTCATCAATTTTAAAATACGAGAACTTCCCGACTGAAAGGGCAAATGAATATTTTTACAAACATTTTCGTATTTTGCAATAATATTTAATACATCAGCATTCATGTCTTTGGGGTGCGATGTCGCAAAGCGAATTCTCATTTCAGGAAAACTGACAGCAACCATTTCGAGAAGATTTGCAAAGCTAAACTTTTCGCCATCAGTCCAATCGTACGAATCAACATTCTGTCCAAGCAATGTTACTTCTTTAAATCCATTTTCTTGCAATTTGCGAATTTCATCAACAATTGTGTGAGGATTTCGACTACGCTCACGACCTCTTGTATAGGGAACTACGCAGTATGAGCACATGTTGTTGCAACCTCGCATAATTGAAACAAAAGCCGAAATTCCGTTACCATCGTATCGCACCGGACTTATGTCGGCATAGGTTTCCTCTTTCGACAGCAAAACATTTATCGCTTTTTGACCCGATTCGGCAACTTCAATTAATTGTGGCAAATCGCGATAAGCATCGGGACCAACAACTAAATCGACCAATTTTTCTTCTTCAAGCAATTGCTCTTTAAGTCTTTCGGCCATGCACCCGATTACTCCAACAATTAAATCGGCATTTTTCTTTTTATATTGACGAAAATTACTCAAGCGTCCTCGAATTCGCTGCTCGGCATTTTCGCGAATCGAACAAGTATTTATTAAAATTACATCAGCCTCTTCGGTTTTGTTGGTTACCACAAAACCCTTTTCGTTTAAAATAGAAACAACCACCTCGCTATCAACGACATTCATCTGACAACCATAGGTTTCGATATATAATTTTTTTGTATTCATTTTATTAAATATTGAGGCGTAAAGATACTTAAAAAGATTGTACTTTGATAAATGCTAAATACGTCCATGGTTTTTGGAAACCTTGGAGGTGTTTCTGCTTTTAACTTTGACAAAGCCCCTATAAAAACGATTTAAAATGATAATATCATATAACTTTGTAAATCGCAAGCAAAAGCCGTTCGAACTTTGGAGTCATAGAGCCCGTGGCAAAGCATGGTTGCTGGATGTCCTGAAAAT
>Ga0209417_1002665_pt1 | contig 26519 bp, 20 predicted proteins | sample RifGroF2_FD_184002 | JGI IMG/M metagenome (GOLD analysis project Ga0209417, IMG submission 184002) | Groundwater microbial communities from Rifle, Colorado, USA - Groundwater F2 (SPAdes) (version 2) | ecosystem: Environmental > Aquatic > Deep subsurface > Groundwater | place: Rifle, Colorado... | reverse complement strand
CCTCAAAGCAAAAGCTTTTGTGCTTACTTTTGCCAACGCTGCCCAATGGGGTAATAATGCTTATATTGCTCCGCAGGCCAGTGTACAGGATGGTAAAATGGACATCTCAATTCTCAGTAATTTTCCAATCATTGCTATCCCATCACTCGCTTTGCAGTTACTTACAAAAACAATTGATAAAGATTTCTTCATGACAACTTTGCGCACTGATGAGGTAACCCTTTATCGCGATGCTCCCGGCCCTTTTCACTTTGATGGCGAACCTTACGAGGAAGGTAAGGAGATTCATGTAGAAATGGTGAAAGATGGGCTGAGGGTGTTGGTTGGGAAACGGTTTTGATAGGGAATAGAAAAGAGGTAATAGCGAATAGCGAAGAACGAAGAGGTAATAGCGAATAGTGTATTTGCGTAGAGACGTGGCATGCCGCGTCTCTTAGTGATAAGTGATAAGTTGTTGATGCCAGAATAACGTTGCCACCTGATTCTAATTTTTAATTTTTCTTTTGTGTTTACTTTGTTTTCCTTTTTTCGGGATAGATCAGGATAGAATCAATTTTGTAATGTCTGTATATTGAAACAGAAACCCCTCATCAATAAGTCTTTTAGGAACGACACGACTACCTTTCAATATAATTACAGCCATTTCACCCAACATCATTTTAAATACAAATGCCGGTACCTGAGGAACCCAAAAAGGCTTGTGATGAATTTTTGCCAGCGTTTTCATCATTTCGCGGTTGGTTATTTGTTGGGGTGCGACGGCGTTGTAAGCTCCGGAAAATCCTTCATCTTCTATTGCTCTAAGGTAGATGTTGCACAAATCTTCGATATGAATCCAGGGCATGTACTGCCGTCCCGTGCCGAGCGGACTACCGATCCCAAGTTTTACCGGCAACAATATCTTTTTTAAAGCAGGAGCATCTTTGCTGAATACCACACCGGTACGTATTTTTACAGTTCTGATCCCGGCATTTGAGAAAAGATCGGCTGTCTTTTCCCAATCATAACAAACATTCCCCAGAAAATCATCTGCAGCCGGAGATTCCTCATCGAAAATGATGTCGCTGGTAACTGAACCGTAATAACCGGTTGCTGAGGCAGTAATAAAAGCTTTCAGCGGAATTTTGTAAAGATTTATCTTAGTGAATAGCAATTCTGTGGATTTTACACGACTCTCTCTAATAAGCTTTTTGCGCTGTTCTGTCCATCTGTGGGTACCTATGCTGGCTCCCGCCAGATGAATGATATAGTCCACTGATTCAAAGGCTTTTTTATTAACTTCTCCGGTTTCAGGATTCCAGTAAAAACAATCTTCTACATTCGAATTTATCTTTTGAGTAGTGAGTGTACGAATTGCATAGCCTTTCTCGGCTAACCTTTGTTGAAGATGGCGACCGATATATCCCGAAGCGCCGGTAATGAGTACGGTTTTTGACATAATTTCTTGTTTTTGAGATGATGGTTTTGAACCATCAGGGTATTTCCTGCTAATGTAACAATTAAACGGCAAAATGTATTGATTGGCACATAAAAATTCATAAACTAATAGATAAATTTGTTTTAAAATTATTTCTTTGATTTTTTTTGATATTTAATCAAATTATATTACTTTTGCGCTTCCAATCACGTCATTGTCTTATGGTGTAATGGTAGCACTGCAGTTTCTGGATCTGCCTGTCTAGGTTCGAATCCTAGTAAGACAACAAAAAGTAAAGCTAATAATCTGTTAAATAGGTTATTAGCTTTTTTGTTTTTTGTATTTGCACGACAATTGCAAAACAGCTTTCATTTTATTCATTCTGGCTTTCAATTATGTATAAATAAATTCAACCTTTACATTTCCGATGCAATCTATACATATTTCTCCATAGCCTTGATTATTCTTTAATAAAGAAAATCTCTCACCTTTCGGATCATAATGAAATGAGGTTGGTGGTGAGCAAATATAATTTATGCCATTGACTATAGTGTGCTGTCCAATGTGTTGGTGTCCATAAAGCACCACTTTGACTTTTGGAAACTGCTCTAAAAGTGCTATGAATTCTAAACGATTATCTAAAATACGTCTATCCGCCCAAGAATTTGACAATATAGGTGGGTGGTGTAATGCTATAACGCAATTATCAAAGTTATTTTCTTCCAATTCTCTTTTTACAAAAGACATTTCATAATCAAACAAATAACCTCTTGCTTTATTTGTGGATAAATCACCCTCATCCCTCATAACTGATTGAAGTAGAATAAATTTCGTGTTTTTGATTATGAAAGACTTATCAGATCTAATTGTTACTTTATTTGATACCTGTAACATAACCTCTGATAGATCATGATTGCCTTGTAGCCAGTAAATTGGGCAATTCAATTTTTTTAAAAGATTGTTTACAAAAATATATGCTTCGTAATCCCCTCTATTTGTAATGTCACCTGTTATAATAATACAATCGATATCTTCAATGAGTCTAATGCTTTCGATTAAATTATTTAGCAATGAAAATGGATTTATTCCATAAATCTCACTTTCTTCATTGGCAAGCATGTGAATATCAGTAATCTGTATTATTTTTATCATTCTATTTTATTTGTTTTGCAAAACATCACTATATCACCTCCAATAAATCTGTTTTTTATTATATCAGAAGAACAATCCGATTTATTGGCTTGAAATTCCTTAACCAAGAAACCATATTGAATTAAGCGATTTGAATAATCATTACCATAGATTCTAAAATGATCTCTGTTGCCGTAATGGATTAATTTTTCAATAGGTGAAGTTAAGTGATGATTTTCCAAAGTTGTGTTTATTTGAAAGCAAATAGGAATGGTAAGAACTAATAATCCATCATTTTTTAAAACTCTTTTCATCTCAATGATTGCATCCCTTTCATGCTCAATGTCTTGTAAGACATGACTACATATAATAAAATCGAAATATTTGTCTTCGAATTGTGACCTCATATCAGTCAAATCCACTAAATTATTAGCTTTACCAAGTTTAATATCACCCGTAATGTAATTTGGATTTTTGCCATCAAATTTATCTTTAATGTTCTTCTCTGGAGCAATATGCAGTATATGATAATTTTCGGAATAAATAGTAGTATAATTTTCAAGAATATAGTTTAAAAATCTTTCTCTATCGTAACTGCAACATGTTGGACAAACAGCATTTACTCTTAGTCCTTTAGTAGGAACGCTCTTTTTCAAATACCTTTTTGAAATCGTTAGTAAAGTGCCATGAGGCAAGTTTATTCGACTGTAATTTTTGCAAAACAAACAATAGTTATTTGCAGTCATCCAAAATGCATATTTATTAATTGACCTTCTGAAATTTGTTGCTATTTTCTTTGCAATAATTTCAACTATAAGAAGAAATGAATTTATAAATTTCTCATTTATTTTCATTTAGGGCTAAATTATATAGTTTTATAATCAGATCAATTGCTTGAGCATTACCAGGAATCCAAATTGGTGACGTTTGAGTTTCAATTTTTAACAACTTCTTACATTGGTTTATAAGTTCTTTTATGTCAACATCTTGGTTGATATTAATTATTCTATTCGAACTAATTGTCTCAATAATTTCAGCATTAGTTTTTTGTTCTTTTGATCTAAATTTGCAGCCGGTAGGAATGACAATTGTTGGAATACCAAGATATAAAACCTCGCTGATAGTATTTCTACCTGCCCTTGCAATTATAAGCTTTGAATTTGTATAGTATTCAGTGCAATCCTTGATATTAGCATGAATAAAAGTGTTTGAGGAAGTGTGTTTCTTGATAACTTCTTTATAAATGCTGTTGTTACTGCAAAAAATATGAATTTCAAAATCATTAAAAATGTCTGCTAATTGAAGACATTTATATGCTATGGAAATAGACTTCTCCTGAAATTCGATTTTTGAATTAACCGTACCACCGCCAAGAATGCAGCATATTTTATTACTTGAAAATGTTGGCTTTATTGATAAAACCTCTTTTCGAATAATTGTATTTATAGATAAAAATTCATTGTATTTGTAAGGCTTTTCTAACTTCCAGAACCCGTGAACAATAGCCAAATTGGCTTTTGAATACATGTCGTTAAAAATCAAGCTTGAGCTTGATTGATTATAAGGATTATGAACATCAAACGGATTAAGAAGTGCAACAATTTTAAGATTCGGATATACAACCCTTAAACTTTGTAGTATTAAAGGTTCACCATCGATAATTACAATATCAGGATTAAAATCCTCTATTTGATTGAAAATGTACTCTCCATAGGCACTAACAGGTATAATACCAATGCTTGAAAAGTCATGTTCAGAAACGGAATGGTTTGCTGTAAATCCTTTCTGATTCAAATATTTCTCACCTTGCAAATATGAGAAAACCCGAATATTAGCATTATAATGGTCTTTAAAATGAGTAATCAATTCAACACCAGAAACTACCCTACCTAATCCCGGAAAACCTCTAAATATGCCTGCTATTTTCATTGATTGAATTGATTGAATATTTCTGAAATAAAATATCTTCTTATTTGGTAATTATCAACGCCATTCAAAGTGCCGCCTTGAGTAAGTGCAAATGCTGTTTTATAAAATGAGGCTGTTAGAGACTTGCAATATTCATTGTAATCGCCGTAAGGATAGGCGTAAGATTGAATCTCTCCGAATTCGAGTTCTAATGAATGTTTAGACAAACTCAGTTCGTTTTGCAAATCTTCATCGGATAATCTCAAAATTGAGCGGTGTGAAAGGCCATGAGAGCCAATCTCCCAACCCTCTTTATGAAGGGTATGTAAGTCAATGGTGTTCATGTGGGTTCTGTTTTTTTTGTCCTTTAAATTCCAATCATTCTTTTTTCCAATGTAATTGCTACATACAAATACTGTTGCTGTAAAGCCAAATTCTTTAAGAATTGGCAATCCATATTCCTTTACCCCCGTATAACCATCATCAAAGGTGCAAATTATTAAATTTGATTTATCAGGGCATGAAAAGTAAAAGCTTGAAGAGCATAGTTTATACCCTTTATCAAAAATGCTTTGCACAAAAGTCTTAAACGATTGTACATTAGTGTCAATATTAGAATAGTTGTCATTGCTAATATCGTGCAGGACAACACTCAGGATACTGTTTTTTTGTATAGCAAATGAACATTGATTTACAAAGTTGTTTTCAAAAATTGACAACCATTTTTTATTTATACTATCCCTATTCGTCAACTTGGAAATCATAGAATATGCATCTTGATAGATTGAGTTAATTTTGCAGTTATCAATAATACACAATAATTTCGTTGCCATTTTCTCCGGAATAAAATTGTCGAATACAATCTCACTCATATCGGATTTTAATGATTCGGCAATATAACCAGAATTACTTAAAACAAAAGGCTTACCTAAAGATAAATAATCACCAACAGAATTTGAAAAACCTTCACAATATGAGCCTTGAATATAAAAGTCCCAAGACTTCATTCTTTCAACAAATTCGCTGCGAGATAAATCACCTGTAAATGCTACAATATCTTGAACCTCAAGTTTATTGCATAAATCAATATAGTTGGACAATAAATCAGAATCAATTTGACCAGCAAATTCGAACATGAAATTACATGTTTGATTTTTATTCAGGTAGGGCAACATTGATATTAAGTTTGCAACTCCTTTTTTTTCATTTAGATTCTTCGACCCACAACCTAATACAAAAGTATTTTTGTCAGTGTTAATTGTTGAACTAAAATTGCAAGAATCAATTGAATTTGGAATTACATGGTACTCTGTATTTGGACAATAATAAATTTGTTTAGCCCGTTCGAGTAATTCCGCAGATAATGCAATAACTTTTTGTGCTTGTTTCAAACATTGATAATTATATGCATGATGTTTACTATCCGAAATGGATAGATTTATTTCACTACCTCGAAGTAAAATAAACAGTTTTACGTTTAAGGTATAAGATAATTCAGAAGCAAAAAGACCATTTAACCCTGCTCCGAAAGCAATAAAATAGTCATATTTTGTTTCAGAAATTTCACTTAGAACATTCCTAATATGAGCTCTAAAAAATAAATTTTCTTTGAGTTCTTTTTTGTAACCTCCTTCGCAAATAACAAGTTTATTTCCAATAATTGAGAATTTGTTATCATAAGCATTAGTATTCCAACTTTCATAATTTGAGGATATTATGGTTACTTCATAACCAAAACTGCTTAGCATCTCGGCATAGGATAAACAACCAAATGAAAGTCCGCCAGCATTTGAACCAAACTCAGAAGTTATAATTGCTATTTGCATATTTTGTAAATTGTTTTTGATACTTTATTCTGTGGAAACTTATAAGTGACAAAAGCCTCTAATTGGCAGTTAGGAAAAGCATTGGTAATGTCAGTCTTGTTTAATCTCATAAAATGCGGAAAATTCACATTAACTTCTTGATAGCTTTCATCTATTGTTTCGAAAATAAACATTTTGGGAATCCCATTTTTTCGATATGTTGATTTCACCTGTTCAATGTATTCTCCTTTATTGCTCGACTGATTAAAATAACTGCAATTTACTTCAATTATAATATCAGGACTGTAACTCAATTCTTGTGGGTAGCTACAATTAATTGTATTTGCACTTTTATTAAATAGGATATTTACTTTATCATTGATATACGGTATCAGATCATTATCTCGTTCAAAACTAATAACATTATTGAACCCCATAAAATATAATAATGCAGTAATATCACCGTAACCAGCTCCAATCTCGACTATAGATTGATTCTTATCTTCGTTTTTAAGAATTTCATATACTGTTTTCCAATATAATGGTGGCTCGTCCTCCTTATATTGAAGAAACCATTCCGGGACGTCAACCTCTTTCGTCACAAAATTTATATTATACTCCTTTAGCAGCTTGTAAAACTGTTCCATGATTCCTGAAATATATTCTTTATTAATGACTTATTATTCTCAATAATTTCAAAATCGAATTCAATCAACTCATTTTTTTTTATACATGTTTGCAACTTTAAACTTGGAAGTAATCTTACTTCAGAGTATTGTTTACATGTAGTAATATCATAATAAAAACAAGGTGAATCAATGTACATAATTGTCACTTCGGTATTGTTTGAGCCACTTACCCACCATTTCAAAGCTCCAGTTCCTTTGTCGATTTTTTTAGTTGCAATAGAGTCCAATAATGGGAAGATACTGTCTTTTAAATTGACATTGTTGACATTATTCAAATCAGGCAATAACTTAATTGATATACCATTCATGGTGACAAAATCAATTATTTCTTCAATTGAATTAGAACTATCAGATTGTAGAACATGATTTAAGCCAAATTCAACATTGTGTTTTTTGAGTAAATATATTTTTCCTAAAACCTTAAAAAGATCACCTGACTTTGTAATATTAGCAAATTTGGTTTCTTTAATTGCTGGAAATTGAATGTTTAGTTTAATTCTTGTATTTGCTAACTGTTTTATTATTTCTTCTGTCAGGAATGTAGTATTTGTAGCACAACCCAATTCATAATCAGTAGTTTCATTAGTATAAAGAATCATTTTCAATGTTTCGGGATTCATAAATGGTTCACCGCCACTAAAATGCACCTCTTTTAATGCGGTGTTTACTAACGAATCAATGATTATTTTATAATCATCAAACTGTAAGTTGATTCTTTTTTTAGAGGGTTTTTCCTGGCCTTCATTATGGCAAAATGAACACTGATAATTACAGGTGTTAGTTGTCAATACCCTCAGTATTTTCCAGAAATTTAAATCACCCATACTTCAGCATTATATTTGTTTTCAATTTCAGAAATACTGTTGCCTGTAATATCGCATTTTTCGTGATTATACATTTCGTAAGGTAGCACAATTACACTTTTGGTTGACTCTATATCAAGTTGAGAAATAATATCTTTGTGATTAAGTAAGCCTGCAACTGTTACCGAGCCACCATATAATTTGTTCTTAACCAAATGGACTTGAACATTACTATTGCTTTTGTATGCTTCTCTAAAATACTCATATCCAGATTCAGAACAAACAATATCGAACTGTTGATTAGTTTCTACTTCTATCCTTTTCTTTTGCAGTGTAATTCTTTCATCGGCTTGAATAAAATACTCATTACTTCCACCCTTAAAAGCATCTTTTAATATTGGAACGGTAAAAATCACCTTGGGGTGGTTTTCGTTCAAATACTTGACACATTCTTCATATTTGTCAATACTTCTGTAGGCTATTGAATTCAACTTTGTTTGAGAAAAATCCGTGTATTCAATTCTACGAACTAATATTTCTTTTGCCTTTGAATCAATATCTAACGAATAAAGTAATTCTAAATCACGTTTCAACACGTCTAAGTCTCCGGTAAACATCAAAGTTACTTTATTTAAAGGAGCATGACGTAAATGATAATTAATTCTTTCACGTGTAGCATTTGGCACAATGGTTTCACGTTCCTCTTGCATTGTTATCAATGATAAATCAATGCCGAAATTAGGAATTGAATGTAAGAAATCAAGTTTGGATTCTTCAATATAACTACCTGTTGTGACAGTAGTAATCATTTTCTTAGAAAAAAAATCTGCTGTGTGTTTTATGAAGTCATAAATAAATGGGTGTAGATATGGATCAGTATGAGGAGCCACTAACACACCAGCACCCAACCTTAAGTATTTACTTGTTTGGTCAACGTATTTAAATCCGAGATATAAATCTTCTAATGTGATATCCGGAATTTTGGGATACCTTTTTAGAATTGGGTCTGTTTGTACCTTACAATAAATACAACCAATACCACAATTTTTTGAACTGATAGGTATATTGCCAAAAGTAGCTATTTCGAGTGCAAACGCATTTAGTTGTTCGTTATTTAGCATAGTTGATATTTAAAAAATTGAATAAGATTGTTTATCGTTGCAATTTTCACACAAGCCAATTCTTTTCTCATTTATGAGACTTAATCTGAATGCATTTAAATTAGTTGAGTTCCAAATTGATAGTATTGAATCTGAAAAGATATTGCCAAAATTAGTTTCTTGTTTAAAATCGTTACAACAAAGTAAAACATCACCGTTTACCGAGAACACTAATTTCCGAAATGGAAAATTACAGAAACCGTAATCTTGAGCATTGTAATTTTGCGGGATTACTCCAGCATAGTTTGGTAGCACTTCATTTGTGCTTCGTGCGTTATATGATACTTTTGGATTGCTGCGAAATTTTTCTACAATCTCAATTAAATTATCAGATATTTTATAAGGTTCTACCTCTCGATCATTTCTATAATCGTTTATATTTATATTGTCGAGACCTGCCGAAAACATTTCATCAAGTTTCGCCATAGATAAAAGAACACCATTAGTTGTAATATCCAGAAAGAATCTTGGAGATTTCTTTTTGGCGTACTTAATCATTTTCAATAATCTATGCTCCAATAAGGGCTCATTTGAAACTAACAAAGCAATTCTTCCCGCAAAACCAATTTCAGTAAGGGAGTCAATTATTTTTTTGTAAGTTTTCCATTTCATTGATTCAATAGGTCGTTTATAAAAAGATTGTGGACAAAAAGAACATCGCTTATTGCAATCTGTTCTTGTCTCAATTAGAACCTGAGAGAATGGAGGAAAAATATTATTCTGTGAATAATATTTTTTCAAAGAGTCAATATCATTTTCAACCTTGATATATTTACGGATTGCTTTATTTTTATTTTCGATATACATTATTGTAGTCATTTATATGTTGCAAACCTACATAATTTGTTGGGGTTAAAGTGCCGTATTTTATATTCATTCAGCTTTTGCTTTTTTTTAATTGAAAAATAAATATATCAAACTGCACAACAATGGTGTTATTGTTTTTCGGCAGGGTGTGTAAATTTAACATATTCCACAATTTCGTCATCTGTGATTGGTTGTTCTCTAATTTGTGGGAATGTTGGACAAAAAAAGCATGGCATTTTATCATTTACTTTTAACTCTCCTTTTAAAACTTGTTTTAGCTCATTAAATATTTTGTTTTCCAAACAATTGGTAAGCCCATCATCAAATACATTACCAAGTGCAACCCATTTGTTTACACAACAGCCCAACAGTTTACCATCCCAATTTATTTGAGGAGAGTACCAAAGTTGACAACAAGGCCGTTTGTAACTTTTGTTGAATTTCTCCCTGTATTCCTGTCTGGAGGAAATACTCAACCCACTTTCAGCCTTAACGTATTCCGGATTTCTTATCGGTGAAAAATCAGAATGATTTAATTTAGGGTTAAACACCATGTTTAATTCTATGCAAAGTTCCTTTATAGTTGAGATTTCGTGTTCGTTATGCCCAAAAAGAATAAACTGCCAAGATAACCTTGGATAAATGCTATTGTGTTTTTCTTTGAATTTATTAAGTTCTCTAATGTTTGAAATAACATTATCGAAATTACCACCGATACGATATTGATTATAAGTGTCTTGCGAAGCTCCATCAATTGATAGATTAAGGTAGCCGAACTTATATAAAACTAAAGCTTCCAAAGTATTACTATTTACAGAATTAAAGTTAACACCATTTCCAGCAGTTAGTCTAATGTTTTTGCCATAGGCATATTTCATGATTTTCACTAAATCAGGATTAAGAAAGATTTCTCCCCAATTTGACAGTTCAATTTCATTGATATTCGGGTTGCAATCAACTGTTCTTTTGAAATTATCAAATGATAAAACCCCCGTCCCAACAATACCGTTTTTTATAATACCCTTACTGGTAGAGCATTCAGGGCATTTGAGTTGGCAGAGTGTACTTGCATCAATAGATATTTTTTGAATATTATTCATAATATTTTGAGTTCATATTCTTAATTATTATTGCGAATTCATTTCTAAAATCTTCAGGGAAAATCACCTCTAAGCCATCACCATAGGAAAGTAACAGTTGCATTAATTCAATATTGGGAATAACTTCGATTTCTATAATTGTTTCATTTGTGTTTGATACAATCTTTTGTGAGCCGTGTAAAGGTTTTGTAAATATGTATGGGGCAACATCTTTGTTTGTTTTTAATTTGATTTTTATTGGCTTTCCATTTGGCTTAAAGCTAACACCAACAATGTCTTCAAAATACTCTTTGAAATCTACTCCTTGATTTTTTCTGTACTTTATGGAACTAGGGTTAATGCTTTTAATTCTGTCAAGTGGCAAATTGTAAAGCAAGTTGTCCGAATCGTTCAGGCCAAATAAAAACCATCTTTTGTTGTATTGTTTTAAGTAAAAAGGATGAATGGTAAAAATTTTTGATTTGACATCTTTAAAAGACTGATATTCTAAGTCTAAACAAACTTCCTTTATTATGCTTTTATAAAGTACCGGCAGGTAGTCTAAGCCTTTTAAAAATTCATTTTGATCAAAACTAATTACCTCATCCACTTCTTCTTGTTGGAAAATAGACTGAAGCTTTGGAATTAATTCATTAACCCATTCAAATTGTGGTAATCCTCTGAAACGGAGTAAGACCATCAATGCTGAATTGATTGTATCTACTTCCTCATCACTAATTTTTTGATTTCGTATACTGAAATCTTTTGCACTGTATCTATAATAAACCTTTTTGCCAAGTTTTATCCTTTCTAAAGGGATTGACCAACCCGCATCGCTTTCCATGAATTTGATATCGTCAAAAAGTTGTCGCTTTTCAATTTTTGAGCCAGTACCATTAAAATCTTCCAAAGCAGTATTTACTTCTTCCAATAAATCTTCAATAAAGGACATTCTATACTTGTTACCGAAACATTTATCAAGTACCTGGTATCTTAAATATGCGTTTTTATTAATACTCATAATTCAGCCATATTTAAGGTTAAATAATCCAATCCAAAATCTTGTGTTTTTAAATGTGAATAATTGCTGTCGTCTATTTTCAATATCACTTGTTTTAAATTTGTACTATCAACTAAACAATTGCAAGCAGGGCATTTTAAATAATTCAGTCTCTCAATGTTATGAGAATGAAGCCTTTCACCGCAGTTAAAGCAAATTAAATACTCATTTGTCAATATAGTTTTGTTTGTCTCGATTTCGTAACTAAGCTCCTTTAGACTGTTTAATATAGTCTCTTTGTCAGGTCTGCTTTTCGATTTGTAAAGAGAGTCACCCTCAATTTTCGCTATAACATCATCTGGATATAAATTTGCTTTGGGATATGAGTGAAATTTGTAAGTGTAGCTTATTGTATCGAATTCGATAAATTGAGTTGGAATGTATTTTACATAATCTCTTAGCAATTGTTTGAACTTAAAGTTCTTTTTAATATTGTTCAAATATCCTTGAAGTAGATACTTTCTTATCAATATTCCAAAACGTTCCACACTATCCGGGTCAAGTGGATTAATGTTAATATATCTTTCGTTAGAAATTATTGAATTTTCATCGTAATAAAATAAATAAATATTTTCTTTTTTTAACAATGCCAATAGTTTGGTATCATTTTCCGGCAAATTGGCAATTACTACTATTTTAATTCGTTTTTCACCAACATGCATTTCAAACACTTCATTATTGTTTTCTTTAAACGACACATTACTTAATTTTGGGTGCTTTGCTTCATAAGTTGAATAGTTACCATAAGTTTTAAAATCCAAGTTGTTTTTAAGAGCGTAGGTAATAATTGTTTTTGCATAAGATCTAAGTCCTTTAATTACATCTTGTTCAAACTTTAACTTCTCCGATTCACTTTTTTGAGGTTTTATTTCAAGAAGTTTATTCCATAAAATTTTGACATATCTGTAATGTTTATGGTTAACTAAAACATTTGTGTCATAAAAAGAAACAGATTGTATAGCTCTCTTATTTACCAAATCAAATAGATTATTTTTTCTTAATAATAAAAGCCTCTTATTGATTTGATTCAGAACTTCCTCAGTTGTAGAAAGGATTCTTTGGTCGTTTAATCCATCATCTGGTTTGTAGTTCTCATCATCGTAAGCTGACCCCATTAGTTTAAAATTTCTATGTAGTTTTTCGTGCCATCCTTTTGTAAAATCTTTATTAAGTAGTGCCTGATACAATTGATGAAATATTTTTATGTCTTGTATCTCTTTTAATCTGGAATTGAGATAGACCAAACATCTTTCGATAAAAGAAATTGTTAATTGATTTTCATAGACATCATAATTGAGTCCTAATTCTTCGTTGAGAATTTTACTTGGTTTAAAATTCACAATGCTTTTGTGAACCCAATCTTCTGTATGTGATGCCAGATACAGATAACTTCTAAAAGGTATCCGTTTGGCTCTTGAAACGTGCACCTTTTCAATTTCTCTTTCGAGTAAGTAATGAGGAACTCTAAAAATCTCTTCCAGATGAAAAATCTTGTCATTTAGCAATTCTTCAAATTCATTTAATTCAAGCTTGTCAGTAATCCTTTGAATTAATGGTATCACAGAAAAGTCATTTTCTTTTGAATTACTACATCGAGAAAGAATTTGAAGAAATATGTCTTGTAAGCTGTTGTATTTAGGTAATAAAATATCTTGATGTATAGCCATTTTAGGCGGTGAATTTGAATATGTTAAATCCTGGATATTCCCGGAATTATCAATAATACAATATCTGCCTAAATCAATTTGATTTGGCAAATCATGCTCAAAGGCAGTTTTACTGGTATATCTATCAAAAATTTTCATTTTTTACCTAATTCAGAATCAAGTAACTCAATAGCTATTTTCGGGTCATACTCAAATTTCTTCTTGAATAGTTCGACATATTCTTTTTTGAAACTTGAAAGGTTGTTTTTGTCCAAATCATAACGATTTTTAAGCGACCTGAATAAGCGGCTGGTAATTAAGTGGTCTGATGCTGTAGCTAAATCTTGCTTATTGCTTTGTTTGTCTCCTGAATGAATATATACAGAAATGAATCTTTTAGCTTGTGTTTCTAGTCTGTTACCAACGCCAATTCCTCTTTCTTTTAACAACAACGTTTCAATTTCAGATGTAAATTGTATAAAAGACTGACATTCTTTTTCATAATGCGTTTCAGAATCATTAAATTGTTTTTGTAGCCAAGAATATTTTATGTTATATTGTACATCTGGTTCTTTCAAAACTCCTTTGCCGGGATGATTTTTTGGCATTTCCATCAAGTTTGAACGGTCATAAGTTTTAGGAGCGAATTCCAAAGTGGTTTCATCATGATTTGCCGTTCCAATGAATCTCACATTTTCGGGGATTTTAAGTTTACCACCTTTAATTAAGGCTGGTAATACTTCGTTAGTTGTATTTGAAAGGCCAATAAATCGCTCACTTGGCGATTGTTCTAACAGGGATAGAAAATCAGCAAAATAATGTTCCGGTCGAGAAAGATTCATTTCGTCCAGGATAATTAAAAACAATGTATCTGAATATTTCGGTTGGTTTGCTATGTATAATGCTTTGAAAAAATCAGTCTCTTTGTATTTATGTTCAAATGAATTATAATAACCCATCAAGTCCATATTATCACGCCAACCAGACTGTACTGCACAAATTCTATAAGGTGCCTTATTCTGGTTGTCATCGTCAATACCCACATAATTACCGTCAGAAATAAGAGCCTTAGCAAATTCGCGTGGTAAACTTGTTTTCCCTGTTCCACTAATGCCCTGAAGAATACTAATAGGTGACATATGCAAACCTGCAAGAAATATCCTGATTGTTTCGAGTGAATAATAAAAAGGTTTATCAGACTTGAAGGCCATCCATTGTTGAACATAGTTTGTCAATGTTTTCAAATCCCTTGGCTGTACCGCATTTACGCCTAAATGTTTTTTACCAAGACCTTCCATGTCCGCATCACATTTCTTTGCAAATTCAAAAGCATCTGCTTTTTTTAAAGATTCGCCTTTAAGTTGGTCAATGGTTACAGATAAATCATCAATCGTTTTCTTGAGTGAAGATTCTCGCACTTTCGCACTCTCAATTTGATTTTTGTAAGCATTAATTTCAATTACGTAAGAATCCATATTGCTCAATATTCTTTTCAATTCAAGCAATTCACCCTCGTTAATTTTTTCTTGATATTCTGAAACCTTTGCTTGCAGTTCTTCAATTGTGGCTTGCTTACCGTCTAATTCGAATTGTTCAGGTCTATCATTCAATTCTTTTCTCAAGTTTCCAATTTCACTTTTCATAAAAGAATTTTGCATAAGAATTTCCTGAGGATCGGTGGAATCAAACGCACTTTCTAAGTCTTCAAAATTTTGTTTCAATTTTGTATTTTCTTCCTCAATGGCTGAAAACTTTCTTTTTAAGCGTTCTAATTCCTTGGTTTTTTCGGTCAACTTTTCTGAAAATTCTTCCCGCAGTTCTTCTTCAAAATCGGCTTTATCAATTTCAAAACGCTTTTTCTCTTTCTTAAATTCATTAATCTGTTTTTCCAAATCGGAATTTGAAATAAGATTTTTTGAAAGTTCTTCAAGGTTAGTTTTATGAAACTCGGAAAGTTCTTTCAACAGATTCTCCGTATCTGAAAAAACTTTCTTTTCGGTGAATTTAATCGTCTCCAACAATCGACTAATAACACCTGTATATTCACCACTGTCAAGAGCCATTTCCCTTTCGGTAATTTCTTTATCTTTACGATTAAAATCTTCCAGTTTTTTCTTTAAATCAGATTTAATTAATTCGGTTTCACGTTTAGAAATTTCAAATTCATCTTTCAACTTTGATGCCTTTTCCTTTTCTTCTTTTGCTGAGTTTACAAGTGTTTCAAGTTTCTTGTTTATGTCTTTGACATAGTTCCAATACTTTATCAAATCAGCATTATTTTCGGATTCTTTTAATTTGGTTTCCGATTCATTACTTAATTGTTCAACAAGTTGAATATTTTCTTTTTCCAACTCCTCATTTTTCATCTCGATTTCCAATTTTTGTTCAACAGTTAAAGTAGGTTTAACCTGAGGCGTTGGCTTATTCTGATTTTGGAACTGCTGTTTGTTTTTATTTTTCTTGCTCATTTTAATTCAAGTTTGAATAATCGTTAATAAGTGATTTGAAAAATTCGTAATATTTGAGTACTTCTTCTTTTTTAAAATGTCTTAATTCTTTTTCTGATGCGGTATGTCCATGCCCTTTCTCGTTTCGAAGTTGAGCGATTTCAACAATAGTGTCAATTCGGTTTTTCAAAAGTTGAAATAATAATGATTTATTGTCGTAGTTGTAAGTCAGAATAAACGAAACTAAATATTGAAGCAAGGAAATACTTGCTGATAATCTTGCATTTGTCGTATTTAACAGCCGTTTTGGAACCTGGGTATCTTGTGAAAATATTTTTGCTCGGTATATTGAAATGATTGAATGATATTTGCCTTTCGAATCGTTTGTTTTTGGGTCAGGTTCAAATTGATTATACATTTGATTGTAAGTGCTTTGCCGGATTTCTCTATCCAGCTTGAAAATATTTTCCAATGCATTTTGGATATTCAGAGTAAACGAAAGGCTTGCATCAAGGTCTTTGTAGTTTTGTTGTTCAAGAAGGACAATATTTTTTGCAACTGATACAATGTATGTCTGTAAGTTGGCATCAAGTGTTTTTATGCTGATTGAAAAATCACTCAACAGCTTTTCTTCAATGCGTTTATTCATTATTTCATAGAAGTCGGACATGGTTTTGCCTTCTAAAGTTTTTGCATCAGAAAATCTGTTTGAAATGCTTTTATTCAAATTTTCATTTTCCAAATTTGAAATATAGAATTTCAAAGAAATACTATCACCAAAACCGAAAGGATCTGCAATTCTCCATTCAGGTTCAAAATAACCATCTTCGTTTTGCGGTAAGTAAATGTAAGTGCAAACCCATATGATTTCAGGTTGTTCATTCAAAAAACGAATACTAAGTTGTTTTGATAGCTTATTGTCATTATCTTCGTTTTCCAGTTTTTGCTCGCCTTTTCTATTGCTGTTTTGAATGAGTTGTAAAACTTCTTTTTCAGTTGGTTTATTAAAGGTTTGTTTTTTTAGTACTATGTCATCTATGAAAAAAGGAAGTTCTGTATAATCTTCTCCATCTCCTTTTGTTCCTGTAATAATTTTTGGATGTTGACCTTTATCTTCAAGTATATCAGCTGGCTCAACTTTTTGAATGAAGTAAGGATAGGGTTTATCATGATTTAAGTATTTAAAAACGTAACCAATTTTTCTTTTTCCTGAATTAACAACAAGCCCTTCAACTTCATTTAGTTTTTCTTTTCCATTATCACTAAGCGAACCGTGTTCGTTTATTAAACCTTTTGATTGTAGTTCTGATGAAACCATTGTAATTAGTTTTTCGTCAAGCCCAGTTAATTGAGCAATGGTTTCATTTTTGACATTTGGTTTTGCTTTGAACTTCAAAACAACTTTCTGAAAGAAATTTAAACCATGTTCAAATTCATTCGTTTCAACACGATACATATAAAGCGGGATTGAGACCATAATGTATTTTTTTGACGGTCTTCGCTTAATATGATGATAAATATTATTGTATTCTATTTCCATACTGTTTGTCTGTTGAAAGATTATTGTAAAATTCGTGCAAGCCTTCAACGTAGGTTTTTGCAAAATCATCTGAAAACATTTCTCCGTCTCCGATAACTATCAAAAGTTTTTGTGATCGTGAAAACGCAACATTTAAACGATTTTCAAGTATTAAAAATCCGAATATTTTTTTGTAGTTGTTGTGGATTCGGTTGATTGTATTTGAACGCACCGTACTCAAAATGACTATGTCGAATTCCTTTCCCTGAAAAGAGTCAACAGAACCAATTCTTAATTTTTCTCTACCGTCATCTGTTGCACGGTAGGGAAGTGTTATTTCAAAACTGCCGTCAGGCCTTTGATCTGCATATCCTTTTTTTGAAGCCTCACGGAAAATCTCTTCTACTTGTTTGGCATAAAAAGTAATGATACCGACACTCAAATTTTCAAAATTTGGGTCGCTTTTGAGTTCTTCCAAAAGTTTCACAATTCTTACTGCTTCTGCTTTTCTTAATTTGCTTTTTCCGCTTTCTTCACTTCCTTGATTTTTCTTTACATCACAAAAAACAGCTACCTTATCTTTTGCCCAAGCTAAATTTAAATTGTGTTTTTTTAATTCTGCCTGATTTGAAATTCCTGCTTTCAGCTTGCCATTGTAATAAACATTGCTGATAAAATCTCCGATAAATGGGTGCATACGAAACTGCTCAGTTAGGGTGATCGTTCGCTTCGGGTTTGTACCATTAAGATTTTTAAATATTACTCCAAAAAGAGATTCTTCAAGTTTCTTTCTTGTTTCGGTTGCCAATAATTTGTCGGAAAGTTTTGATGAAGTTTCTTCAGCAATGTCATCTTCTAAAATATGTGGCAATTGATTTTGGTCTCCAACCATAATTATTCTTTCTGTTGCTTTCGTCATTGGAATCAATAAATCCAAAGGATTTGAACGTGCCGCTTCTTCAAGAATTACGTTTTCAATTTTTGAAAACGCACTCATTTCTTTTCCTCCAGCAATCTGGTTGGTTGCTGCAAGACTTTCTCCATATTCTTTAATTGTATTTCTTATGTATTCCGAATTACCATCTAAATCTTCTCTTAATTCTTCAAGAATTGCAGACAAAAAAGTATCTTCATCTTTGTAATTTATTGCTTCTAGTTGCTTGAAATATTGAATTGCCTCGTTCAACCAATCCACAATAGCAAGGTTATTGCCCGATGAAATTGTATTTTCAATTGCATTCAACTGTTCAAGATATTTTTCTTGAAGCAATTTTAATGTTTCAAGATAATTGTTGTCAGGATTTTCAAATGGAGCGTTATCAAGTATTATCTTTTCTGATTCGTTGAATGGCAAATCAGATTTTTGTAAACGAACTATTTTTTCATAACCATCATCATTATATGCTAAAACATCGGTTCTTATGCCTTTTAATAATTTCAAATTCTTTTCAAGAGAAGCATCATTAAATTTTGCATTTCCATTTATTTCTTGCCAGCTGTTCCACAATACATCGTTTATTGAAATTTTTTTTATCAATGATTCAATTTCTGCTTTCAATTTTACTTCATTGTTTTCAGTTTCGTACAGATTCTTTAATTCTAATAGTTTTTTAGAAATACGATGTGAATTTCCTGTCTTCGATAGGCTTTGTAAAGAATTATCAATGTTTAATCGTATTTCTTTGATTAATTCATCTTCTGCACGAATGTTACTTTGTGTTTCTTTTCCAATTTTAATTGTAGGCAAACCCAAAGTATAAATTTTTGAAGCGATGTGTTCAACGGTGTCATTTTGAAAAGCGGAAACAAGAATTAGTTTCGTGTCGTTTTCCTTTGACTTCTCGGCTATTTCAATAAGCCTATCGCAAATTGCAGCTACTACAGTAGATTTACCTGTACCAGGTGGACCTTGTATTACCGCAATATCAGGTGTGTTAATAGCCATTTCAACTGCGTCCTTCTGGTTTTTCGTTAAGTCGTTAATTCCAAATTTATCTTTTAAGAATTTTCTTGTACGCTCAGTTAATGCCTTTTTTTCGTAGCGTTTTTTAGGAAACATTGCATCGGCTAATCCTTCAATAGCAAACAATAAGTTTTGAGTTACAAATGTTCTGTTTTCTCTTAGGTTTTTTAATGCCCTTTCTCTACGCTTATTAACAATTTCATCACCAATAAGCGAAACGGCTAATTTTCCGTTATCAGGAAGTATTTCCAACTCGTCATATAAATCAAAACTAAAATCATTATTTACTGATTTTACAGGAAAACGTTTTTTAATATCACTTTTTGTTTCGCTTTCATTTTCATTAGGAACTTCTAAAGATGTATTCTGCAAATCATCTTTGTTGTCTTTGATTGATGATCTTAAATCCTCTGAAAGATTGTTAATACGAATTTGTGTAACTCCATCAGAAAGATATCGAATTCGACTAAAGCTTAATTCTCCGATTTTCTCTTTTAAATCTGTTGCTCTACTAAGTTCAATTTCAGAATATATTTTCCAGAGTGAAATTAAGTTCTTTCCTTTTGTTTCTTCTCTTGATTTGATTGTTTCAATTGCTTCCTTAGCCTTTGATTCTTCAACAAAATTGATTTCAGGGTGAAAGGAAATGTTTAGATATAGAAAATCTTCATATTTTTTTGTAAATGGCTTCCGAATCTCTTTACTTAAAATCCATTTGTTATTTTCGATTTTAATTTCGGCTTGCTTTTTAATACCGTGCAAACGAAGATTTTTGTCGCTGTTAGGAAATGTCTGAATAAACACTATGTGCTGTCCATTTGCATTAAAAGCAAAATCATTAAATAAATATTCAGGTATTTTATCAATTATTGCTGCTCCTTTTAGTGAAGTAATTTTATCGCCATATCCAATATCCAAAGGGTCATTAAAAAATTGTATCGTTCCACTTGGAAGATATTTTAATTCTGCCACATCATTATTGTAATCCGTAATCCAAAATAAGCCATTGCTGAAAATGGTAAAGTTTGGATTTTCAATAGATAGACGTAAAGGTTTCCCTTTTATGCTGAACAAAATTTGATTGGTTTCAATCTTCTCAATTTTCAAAAAAATTGGATTCTTTTTCCATTCCACATTACCCGAAACAATTCTAGCTCTGAACGTAGACTGAAGCAATTCTTCCGGAAAATTATTTAGTATGTCGATTATTTCTGCCATATCAATCTATTGTTAAAACACGTTGGGGTATATTCAAATCTTTAAGATGCAACATATATTTTTGCTTATCGCTTTGGTTTGAATCTACAATTCTGATCTTTCTAGCTGTATCAAGCAAAAAAGGTTTACCTAAGTCTGCCAGTCCTTTTCTTGGACTGATGTAGAATTTAACACCGTTCAATGGTGTTAGCCAAATTTTTGTTTCGTTGTTTTCTTCTAAATACTCAATTTTTAGTAATGATTCCAATGGTTCTATGTCTGTCAAGAGAAAATTGAAAGCGGCAATTTCTTTTGGCGTGTTTTCGTCCATTAGGATTTCATCATAAACAGTAGGTTCAAGATTAAAAGTTGATTTTATTTCGTGAGTTTGAGTATCAAAAGATTCGGTTTCTTCCCACCTACGCATTTGTATTCGTGTTACTTTATTTGGCGTGTATCCACATAAAGGGCATCTTTTGTTGTTGTTAAAAGGATAAATGAGAGTGCATTCTTGATTTCCGCATTTAAGTAGTTCATTGTTAGCGAGGTTCAATGTGTCAAACCATTCAGCCATACTTGGTCTTTCAAGAGGATTATTTAAACCAACTTCAAAATTTTTGTAAAACAACTCAAATAAGCGTTTCGGAATCACGTTAATAGTTGGCAGTCCTGTTGTTCTTTTATTGGTTGGGTCATCTTCATTATCAACCCAGGGTAATTTACCCAGTAGTGCTTGCTCTTCCAGTTCGGGTTCACCATTAGAAACGTAATCACCAATTAGCGGGTGATTCAATGTTAGTAATTCATAAGCGATGACAGCAAATGAATAGCAATCAGACATAGTTGTATTAGGAGAATTATTTGAAATAACTTCGGGTGCTCCATAAAATGGTGTAAAGATGTTGTGTACAACACTTGTTTTGTATCTTAAATTGTCAAGATCAATTAAAAATACATTAAAAAAATTATCCTTTTCAGATATAAAAACATTATTGGGTGACAAATCACAATATGCAAGTCCTTTGCTGTGTAATGCACGTAAAATGGCAGCCAATCTAATTAGAACATTATATCGTTTAGATAGCCCTCCTGTTTTTAAATACCATTCTGAGAGATTTTCTTTTACATTTTCCGACTTTAAATTTGAAAGTGGCTGCATTCCTGATGCAAATTCAGCTATGTAACCGTTTCTTGGTTGTGTGATTTGCCGTAAGGGTACTGAAAATATTTTTTTGTCTAACCCTAAATTGATCAAAAAATTTATTTTGGATTTACTTTCAGTTTCATTTAACGATTGATTGAAAAGTTTGACAATGTATTTTTTATCCTCCAATAAATAAGTAATTCCCTGTGAACCTTCTCCAAGTTTCTCAAGAACGTTATAGCTTATATTTTTTGAATCAATTACTTTCATATTTTTTTTTGTTTGTCCAAGTATACACTAAAGATTTATCGTCATTATTTTTATCCTTCATTATGTTTTCGATTTCTGATTGAAGTTCGTTATTCCTGTTTTCAAGAGATACAACTTGAAATCTATCTTTTAAATAATTTTGAAACGCTTCCAATTTAGTTGGGTCTATTTCATCGCTAATTCCATCAGTAGCAATAATAAAATCAAATGAGTATCCAAAATCATATTTTGCTAATTTATATACTTCATTCCTTCCTGAACCCAAACAATTCGTTTCATTGCTAAATTCTTTTTGTGTTGTTTCAAAATGCCTAAACAAACCGTCAATGCGTAATGAAATCATAACATCGCCTAACTGCCCTGCAAGAATTGATTTCTCTTTTTTGAAAACTGAAACAAACGAATTAGTTGTTCTATATTCTTTGATTAAACCTTGATTTAGTTCAACTAATTGCTGCCATTGCTTTATTATTTTATCTGACAATTTTTTGAAATCAACTGCCGAACTTTCGTTTTTCAAAATATCAATCACACATTCACAAACCAACCGTGCTCCTTCATCTGAATGAAGCGAAGAGCCAAGCCCATCAGAAACAGAGACAATAAAAATTGTATCGGTTTCAAACACCTGAATGTAATCCTGATTTGGAATGTTATCAGGTTTTTCTCCGGGTACGGTTGCTTGAATGTATGAAATGATTTGTTCCATTAAAAGTCAAGTGTCTCATCATCTGGCATTGTAGGAACTTGAAGCATGTCCGGCGTTTGACTTTTCATCCGTTGAGTAACTGACATTGTCACAAAGCGGAAAAACTTTCTGATATCTCTGGCACTTTCACCTAATACCATGTATTCAGGTGAACTTACAAATTTCGAAAGCATACTATGGTCTGCATCATCACCTATTGCCATAGCAATACGGAATGCTTTTGATGAACGCCCTTCATTGATTAAGCTATTCATTGGAGTCAAAAAGTCATCAGTCGGAATACCGTCAGTTAGAAGCACGATAGTTGGCTTGTAAGCCCTTGAAGGTATTTGTACTTTGTCTTCAATTAATTCTTTTAGCATTTTAAATGCACCGCCCATTGGTGTTCTGCCCAGAGCCTGATACGTAGGAGCATTTAACTGACTAATTGGTGTTAATGGAATATCACATGTTGCACTTTCGCTTCCGAAGCTAAAAAGTGCAACTTGAATCTCTGCTTTATTGCTGTCTTCATCTTTTATTGAATTAATGAAGTCTTTTAGGGCAATGTTTAAAGCTTCTATTTTGCCATTTGCTCCCATACTGCCACTTCTATCGACTGCCACGATTACAGGAAGTGGTCTGGGTTTTTGAATTAAGAAATCATTTAATGAGTCCATATTTTATATTTTTAATTGATTATTGCACAAAGTAAAATAGTTGTTATGCACTGTATCTGCATAGGTAAATTTTAGCTTCAAAATAATTCAAATTCAATAATATTACAAAGCAAAAAAGGACGCTATAAAACAATGTTATTTTTTTTCCATTCTTCATGCAATTCAGCCCAATTGGAAGAATGCGCTCCAAGCCTTGCAGCATTACGAGGGTGGCAAAGTGGAATAACTGAATAGGTTTTATTATTTATCATTATGTCATGTCGCTGACCATAGGTTTCTTGTGAATTTCCGAATTCTGACAGTTTTGTTCGTTTATCAAAGAAATGCATAAACCAACGTATGGGTAAATCTCCTAACAAGATAATTGTATTTGCTCCTGACTTTTCAAGTTCACTGAGTATTTCCAAATGACGTTGATCGGCATTTTCTCTTATTTCATCTACTCTGAACTGAGGGATAGTTGATAGTGGCAATCCATATCTAACGGCGATTTCGTTATACATATTCACAGCTTTTTGTTGATTTGGATTTTCTCTTGATTCCGGCAATAAATCACATAACCATGCCTGTTCTCTTGAATACCCAAGTGGTTTTAAAAACAAATCGTCTAAAGCTACACCAGAAGGACCATTCAGATTTTTATTGGCAGGTACTAATTTGCCAAGTTCTTCAGGGATATAAATATCTGAAATTATCTTTTCTACTCCTTCGCCTGTCCAGAATATCTCCGGTTCACTGGCGACGGCTAAGGCTTGAACTTTTAAATTGCCATCTTTATCCAGCCATTTAGCATGTACTGCACTCGCATAGACCCCCAACACAAAAACCTCTTTTTTGGGTATGGTTTCTGTTTGTTGAACTTTGGTCAACTTTTGTCCGAAAGGAAAATTATAGTCATTCATAATCAGAGATTTTATTTAAAAATCAACAAATTATATACGTGTTATTCTTATATCGCCATTTTTACGCCATTTTGTTTTAGCCAGTTTTCCTGGTCTCGGTAATTTGGCATTTTTTTATCCAGGTCGTTCCAAAACTCCGCGGAATGATTGGGGTGTTTTAAATGAACCATTTCATGTGTAATAATGTAGTCAAGAACCGGAATTGGAGCCATCGAGCATTTCCAATGAAAATTAAGTCCGTTGTTTGGAGTCCATGAAGCCCAACGGTTTTGTAATTCCAACACTTTTATATAGGCTGGTTTCATTTGAAATTTATCCTGAATAAGTTTAAGACGCTCTTTGATTTTTTGCTCTGCTTTCTCCCGATAAAAGTCTTTGAAAACTTTGTCTGCCTTATCTAAATATTTCTTATCGAGTTGGAAATAGCCACCAGTCATTTTCAACGGTACATCCTGACTATCTACAATTGATAAACGATAGTTTCTACCAAAATAAAGGAATGATTGCCCATTTACAAATTCACGAGTAACTTTGCCTTGATTTAGCTCCTTCCATTTTGCCAGTTTAGCAAATATCTGATATTCCTTTGCTTTTACTGCATTTTCAATGACTTCATCTGTGGAGGAAATGGGTGCAAGTACTCGTACTGAGCCATCACGCTCAATAAATATACTCACCGTTTTTCTTCGTTCGGTTTTTTCTATTTGAATATTAATCCCGTCTAAAGTCATTTTAAATCTGCTATTCTGTTTTTTGCTAATTTCATCAGTTCTGTTGTAAGTTCAGAAGCAATATCTGTCACACCTTTAATACCCGAATAACGAATCTCATCTTCCAACAGACCTTCTATTCTCCTTCTCTCTGCACTTTTGTCAGACCAAAAATTAGTTATGGTTGCTGTTTCTTTAAGTATTTCTATTAAATTGTGAGTCAACTCTTTTGTCAAGTTTATTTCCATTTCAACTTCAATCGACAAAGTGGCTTTTATTAAATCGTAGAATGGGGCTTCTATAATTGAAATGCCATCTGTTTCAGGTGTTCTACCCTCAGACATTTCATCCCGCAATTTACCCAATTCTTTTACAATTTCCTCCCAATTTTCCTGATAGGCGTGTAATATCGTTTCTAATTTGTCTTTGAAATGAGCGTAAAGTGTTGGGTCTTTTTCAAGATTCACTTTGATATGCCAACGAATGGCATGTTCCATTTCGGAGGCTTTTGATTTTGGTGTTTTATTGAGAAAATCAACGTTGTTTCTAAATTCGTCTGAAAGGATTGACACTTCAAAAACCTTTGTGTCAATACCCAATGAAAGCAAATGTCTGTCAATGAGTTTACGAACTTTCTCAGAAGCCCATTTCAAATCCATTGTTTCGTCTTTGTATCGGTCTTTGATACGCCACAATAAATAACCCAAGCGTTTAGCAGGAATCCAATAGTCGGCACAAGCATGCACATTGAAAAGTAAATCCAAACTGTCAAAGAAACTTTTTGAGTAGGTGAGTAACTCGGCCCTAAACTTTACGTTTTTAGCTTTGTCAATACACTCTTCGGCAAATTCAAACTCTTTAACTGAATCAGCAAATTTTTGTTGCAAGAAGCTCTTGATTTCTTTGAGGTCATAATCTCCGAATAAATCTACAAGGCGTTTATATCGTGCCTCAAGAACAGGGATTTCTTTATTAATATCCCGGAATACTTCCATGAAATCATGTAAGCTGTTTTTGTCCTTATCGGTATAAATTGCCAATGCATCGCTCAAGTGTTTTGTTACACCAAAGTAATCCACAATCAGACCATACGACTTACCTTTCTTTGTTCTGTTTACACGAGTGATAGCCTGAAATAAATCATGTTCTCTTAAACTCTTATCCAGATACATAGCCTGTTCAATAGGTGCATCAAAACCTGTGAGTAAACGGTCGCAGACACAAATAATACCAATGCCTGTTTCCGGTTTGTCCGGTTTAAAATCTGATTTAAAATTTTCAATGGCATTCATATCATAAGCCTCTCTGCGAGCTTTGCTTATATAACCAGGTTCGTTGTTTCCAATACTGGAAACAATGGCAGCCACTTTCAAGAATTCCAACCGATTTAAAAGTTCATTATCAACTTCGTTAAGTGGTAATGCTTGCAATTCAGCGATTTTATTATTTATCGCAATTTCCAATTCGTATTTATACCGAACCGCTGCAATAATG
>Ga0209417_1002660_pt1 | contig 26554 bp, 36 predicted proteins | sample RifGroF2_FD_184002 | JGI IMG/M metagenome (GOLD analysis project Ga0209417, IMG submission 184002) | Groundwater microbial communities from Rifle, Colorado, USA - Groundwater F2 (SPAdes) (version 2) | ecosystem: Environmental > Aquatic > Deep subsurface > Groundwater | place: Rifle, Colorado... | reverse complement strand
ATGGGGTTTGTCAGCTTTATCTTCTGTGGTAGATACAAAGCGATCTTCTGCTTGCATAATGTCTCCCACGGGTGGATACTTATCGAGAAAAATGGTCGTTTCAGCCTTATCAAGGGTCAGAGATTCCTTTCCAGCGTCGATATTTAAAAGTAAAAATTTTATATCACCATTCTGAAAACTATTTTTTATTTCATTCCGTTCTTGAATTGGGGTATCTCCAATTATAACACCAACGTTTTCCATATTCAATTCTTTTTCTAGAATTTTTATGAAGCTCGTAAATTTTGTGAAGATGATGGTTGACGTATTTGGGTAATCCTGCATATAGTCTTTCAGCCAGTCTAATTTAGGAGATGTACCTTTTAAATTTAATAGGGCTGGGTGTAAACATATCTGTCTATAGCGGATAAGTCTGTCTAGGATACCTTGAGTAACTACAGTTTCTGTTTCAAAGAAGTCACTTAATTCACTCAGGTATTTTTGTTGTTCTTTAGTACAAGGCAGTTTTATCCGGGTGTAATCTTTCTCAGGTAGCCAGGGCATGACTTCTTTACGTTTACGTTGAGTGGTGTGTTCTGCAAGGTAATTTTGAAGTTGTTCTTCTTTACCTTTCTTAAAGTCTCCAATATCTATGAAGCTATGGGACCCTGCTGAACGTCTGTATTGATGAAAATACTCCCCGACAAAGTTCCAGTAACTAGGGAAATCTTTAGGAAATAACCAGTAAAGAATAGGATATACTTCTTCTCGTTTATTTGGTGATGGAGTGCCTGTCAATGCGTATCTCGTAGGAATAGCCATAAGTTTAAACGCCGCCCGAGCTGCTGCAGACTTTGAGTCTTTAATACGGTGCGCTTCGTCTAAAATTACGGCATCAGGTTCCATCGATAATACCAGATCGAGTAATCCATCTGATCTTTGTGTTGGTTTTAGAGAGTCATAAGATACGACTAAGCCATGTTGCCACGCTAACACTTTTAAATCTTTCTGACTTTTAGAGCCAGTAACAGGCATACACGGTTGATTTATCCATTTTACATATTCTTCAGACCATTGATATATTGCTGAGGCTGGGCATATTATCAGCACTTTTTGGCAGTGTTTTTGTTCCAGTACTTTTAAAACTGTAGGTGTTTTTCCGGTACGTTGTTCATTGAAACATCCTGCTGTATTAAATTTAGTCAGGAAGTTTACATCTTCAATCTGATATGGTCGTAGCGAACTCATGTAGGGGTGGCCTCCTTTAGGAACGGGTCAAAAGGAAGTTTCTGTACATTAGGTGCATATTCTTGTTCTGGATTAAGAGGAACATATGTGTAGATAAAGATTGGTCCGGATTTCTCTACTGTTTCTTGAGAGAGTTTAGCTAGAGCGTTTAGGATTTGTCCTTGCCCTACAGACCTGGTTTTACTGATTCCATTTAAAGCTTTGTTTAACTCATTAGTCTGCATAACTTTACTCTCAGACCTGAGCCATTCTTGTACTTCAGGTTCCATGATGAATTGTTTCCAAACATCTGGTCCGAAGTCGTTGTCCATACTTTCCGGTAATCTTGCAAGATCATAATGGCTCAGTGTTAAAGCCATAAGTTCCAGACCTTTGAAGATTTTCCATAATTCTCTTCTCATTGCGTCAGTCATGATAAGCCTACTTTCTTCAGTTTTTCAAAACATGTTAAGAAATTTGCAATACCTTCTCGTTGCTCAGCTGTACAGCGAGGGTAAAACATTCGAGGATTCTGCCCTTCGGTATGTTTTAGGGCGTAGTATGTTTTGTTGTGCATGTTAGTGACTCGTTTGATTGTACGAATAGGTACTTCGAATATTTGAGCCATTACACAGAATTCTTCTCGACGTGGTTTATGATGCTGAGAAGTAATGATGATTTGTGCTGTTTGTTTTAATGTTTCTACATCGTAATCTCCAAATAATCTAAGATTGTCTATGAAGTCCATTACGTCCATCATATCGTTTCTTAAGTTTAAGACATCAATGCAGATATAGTAGAACTGTATTTCGAGCCATCGTGCTTCGGTAAGTGTGTCTATAATCCTCACTCCTTTTATCAACAATACTAATCCATAAATCTTATTGTCCAGGGATGGCTGAGAGAATGCTTGCATTGTCTCTGCCATCTCAGGTCAATAAGATGGTTATAAACATTTCTGTACTTCCAGTAAGACTGAGAGCTCCTAAGAGGGACAGTCTGAAGTTTGGGGCGCATACGTCCTTTGTTTCAGTTTAGCCTCATACGGGAAATGGCTATTGTTGATTATCTTTTCAGTTCTTGTTTAAGCAGTTGCTTAACATTGCACTCGAATTTTGTTGAATATTTAGCAAACAAATCCTTAACAAACTCGGGTTCAATCTTACTGTAGTAACTGAATAAACCTTGCATCTCCTGTATCCTTATTATACTCCAATGATTTCCATTTTTCAAATCCATTATGAAAGCATGAAGTGTAGCTCGGATACGTTCTTTCTTTTTGTAGCCGATAGTAATATTGTTGTCTTTGTTGAGCATAAGCCCTAAATTCCAATTGCGTCCTGCTGAAGAACCATAATGAGTTTTTGTTCTCTTCAGTTTAAAAGGAGTGTTAAGTGTTGTAAATAAAATATCTACTGTGTTTTCTACCAGCAAATAATCAAATGCATATTTACAAGATAGAATAATATCATCTGCATAACGAGTATATACGAAGTTTTGTCCTGCAAAATCTTTAAAGTGTTTAGATAATACATCATCTATAGGAAGCATTATTAAGTTTGTGAGAAATGGTGAAACCGGAGTTCCTTGAGGTAGGGCATCGTTTAAGAAACATACTTTTAAGAGCTCCATAATTCCGTCAAATGCTTGGTTAGTTAAATAACCGTAAGGAAATATTTGTTTAAGCTGTTGCTGTACAAACGCTTGGTTACAACTTGGGAAGAAGTCTTTGATATCTAGATGCAGAAACCATTTAGAATTATTTTTCTGATGAACTTCTAGTGCATCTTTTGTCGATCTTCCGGGGACATATGCATAAGCTGAATTGTGTGGTAGTGACATAAACTTATCCTGAAGTAACGTAAGCATCTTATATTGCATTACCTTTAATGGTCCTGTTGGTGCGTTGATTTCTCGCATACCTCCAGAATGTTTAGGAATTTGAAAGGTTTCATAATAAGATTCTAACGGATTAGGTAAAGCCTCATTCATACGTTCTATTGCTCCAGCTATATCGATTATGTTATTAGTAAATTTATGTTTTTCAAAAGCATTTCTTAAAAGGTTTTGGTCTGTAATAAATAGAGTTTTGGTGTTGTAATAGTTACTGCTTTTTGATGATTGTTTTCTTTCGATTATTCTTCCAAAATTTCTGAAGAAGTCTTCAAAGGTTAATTGTTCAAATTCTTTGTTTGATGTTTTAAATGTGAAATACATAACTTCTCCTTTCGTTAATGATTACGACCTTAAGGTGTATATGGGAAGACGGCCGGCCTTTAGCTCAAGTGTTTGTAGATGTTGGTTTGACGTTGTTAGCTGGTTGGCTCATCTGGTAAGCTGAGTAGATTGGGGGTCTGCAGCGGAGGCGACGCGGGTTGGATTTTATGGAAGTTGGATTAACGCCGCTTTGGTTGGGACCACCGGATGCCTTCTTGATCCTGGATGGGCTATTTCATTCTACTCTATGTGTACTTTCAGTAATACTGGAAGCAACCTAATTTTCATTAGATTAATCCGTCGTAATTTGTTGATTCTTACCGAACCTGGTAGATGTGTTTCTAGTCTAGTCGAACTTTTAGTAACACTGAAAGAGGGTATTGGTTTAATCGTGCGGTAAGATTAGTAACTTTCTATAAAGAAGTTTTCTGAGTCTACCAGAATTAGCTTCTTAATAGGTTTTCCTTTCACAAAGTTTATAAAGTTGCTCAGTCCTGCTGAGACAATAAGTCGTACTGTGGTTATAATGTTTAAGGTTGTTCCGCAAGCTGATACCGGGGTAGCTTCTACTGCTTCTTCATGGGAGAATTGCATAGATGCTATGAATGCTTTGATAGATTCTTTGTTAGCCCAGTCAGCTCCGTAGTGTTGAGCATCTGTTAATCTCATGCGGAAGTCAAACATCGCTTTGATGTAAGGGTTAAATTTGTTGTCTTCTGCAATTTTTCGTCTTAAGTCGATGTTATCTACACATAAGAATATATAGCCTGATAGTCCTTCGTTTGTATAACCTTCATCATGAGTTTTGATTTGAACTTCCGGATTGATTGAAAGTAATAAATCTTTCAGTGACTTTGTTTTTGCTGTATGAATTTGATTGTTGGTAAACATTTGATTTGCAATATTGTGTGGTGTAACCATGTCAAAGTCATATAAGCGAATATCCGGGATACCCATGCGTGTAAGCATTTCAGCTACTGTAGAGCCTATTGCTCCACAGCCGATGATGTGCACTGTACCTTTTAAATCAGTTAATGGATTGAAGTAATCCATATGTTTATTTAGATTCATGTATAGCATCTCCTTCCATAATGAGCTTCGTATTCTTCCTCGGTGTACCCTTTCATTTGATTGTTAAGAGCCTCTATTTCTTTGTCGAGCATTTCTTTAGTGGTGTAGGGATGCCATTCATCTCTTTTTGTTTTTTTGTTATAACGGTATTCTCCCGTTTCTGTTCCTGTTCTTTTTATCTTTGGAGGATCAGTTAGTGTAGTTGTTCCGGTGTTTGGTTGAGTTGCTCCAAATGTTTTTACCGGAGGTAAGGTGATAAACTCTGTTTTTTAATCTCTGGTCCATTCAGCTAAAGATGTCTCGGCATCTAGTTCAACCTCAATATCAATATCTGCACTGTCATATAAACAATTAGTAGCTAGGTCATATAACCATACGTTTACAGAACCTAATTTATTCCTAATCATAAAGATATAGAAATCATCCTCAGGGATTTGTTGTAAGAGTTTACCGTAAAATGTATTGTCTATTCCGGATGGATTTACAGCCATATTAACGTGGCTATGTCCGTGAAAGCGTAGAGAATTAATAACATCATCAGGAAGTTCCATACACCATTTTACATAGTCAGCCTCATCAGTTTCTACGGTTGCTGCTGTAACAATTTGTGGATACATGAAGATATCTGTGACGGTGTAGACACTATCCTCTCGGATGATTGTACCATGCCAACCAATTTCTGTAGCTGTGGTCATCATCAGATTTGTCATCTTCAGATAAGCTGTAGCAGTAAATTTAATTAGTGGTCGTATGATTTGTGTGTCTTTAGTAGAGGTCAGGGTCGTTTCGAACTTCAGTTTGTCCGACTGCATTCTCTCCGTTATCAGGAACTCTTCGAACTGTTTCATTAGTTGGGCTTGAAGTTCCGGGGTTAGCTTGATTGGCTTCATGTGCTTTCTTCTCCTCTTTTTCTTGTTTATATAGTGTATAAAGTTGTTCTTTATTGTACCATTCTTTTGAGGCCGGATCAAAGACAAATGGGTTTACAAGATATGTGTTGTTTATTGTGCTTATAAGATGACTTACAACAGTTGAGTCTACGAAATTTAAATTTTTACAGGCTGCAAGAATTTGTTCAATTGCTTCGATGTAATCACCTGAAGTTAATAGTCTTTCAATGTTAATTCTGTTATTTCCCCAGCAATTATAGCGCATTAAATGTGGTTGCATTATAGCATTATAGTCAAATTGGGAAGTTTCAACATGTGACCAAGACTCTGCGTTGATTTTATTGGTAGAGAGATCGATATGAACTCGGGTATGAGTTTGTATTTTTAACACTCGTTCTTTAAATATCTTTTTGAATATCCAACCAAGTTGGGGTATTGTGTTTAAACTTGATTGTGGATTTTTAAAGTACATATTTAAAGGTTCATCGTCCCAGTATTCTAGAGGGGTTTCAATATCTAGTATAATTATTGAGTCGATTTTCTCTGCAGCTGTAATATGTTTATGATTTAAGATGTAATTTACAACTTCTTCGTTGTCTTGTGCTGGAGTAGCCCTGATGCCAAGAAGGGTATATTGAAGGTCTCGTAAGTTGTTTTGAAGTCCTCGGAGTGTGTCTTCATATTCTCTTATTTTACGTTGAGCAGCAACTTCACTATCTGTGTATATTCTGATCCTACGCTCCTGAGTGCTTTGAAAGCATTTGATTAATAATGCTCTTTTATAATAGGATACTAAGTCTCTGGAAGTAATCCATGTATTGATACCATCAATCCATTTACCAAAGTCAGATGCACCATAAGCTTCAAATATTTCTTTGACTTCTTCGAATTTATCTCCTAGTAAGTCAGGGAATATTAAAGGAAGAAGAGCAACCACTTGCCTGTATAACTCCCAGGTATAGGTGTTAGTCACCACAAGGAGGGCATGACTTCCCCACGCCAGGGGTTTATATACACGGATACGATGTTGAGAGCTGGTTTGTAGCCCGGTTGAGATATGCTTTTCATCTGCAAAATATTCATCAAATTTTTGAAACATGCCAATTGATGATTTAGCGACATGTACAAATTTAATAACATTGTTAGTTGGGCTTGAACGTCTGTTTGGTGTAAAGCCTACAGGTGGATTTATTTGCCAATCATATTGGTAAGTTGTGTGACTAGGTGGGTATTCTACTACATTATGTTCGATAGTTATTGTGTTATCTACACCAACTAGGTCGTTTCTGTAATAATTAATTAAGCTCATCATTACTCGTGCCGGATTGTCTATGACACATCTGCTAGATTCTTTAGTACTGCTGCGATATTTAAAAGATTGTGTACCTACATCTAGCCATTCTGATAAATCTCTTTTGAGTTTTTCTAAGCGTGGGTCTAGGCTATAACCCTCGCAAGTATATGAACCATTTACAAACATAACTTTACTCCTTTCTAAAGTTTAAAAAAAAAGGACACCATACTCTGTATGATGCCCCTTGTTGAGAGATTAGGCGTTGTCGCTCTTTACGACAGCGATAAGGTAGCAGCTATCTACGACTCCCATTTCCGTGAATGTTTTGTTAAGTTCTGCGGATGAAACTGACGAACCGTCAAGATGAACCGGTGCTACTGAATAATTGATCTGATGCTCATCAAGGACTGACTTGAGAGTTCTTTCTGGATCAACTGAATATGCTTTTCTGCTCAGTCCACTACCAACTGTTACTGAAATCATGTGTAAACCTCCTCAGGTTTGTTGAAAAGTTAAAAGGTTACGATTGTATTATCAACGCCCTGTATTGATTCGCAACCTTGTCCGGGCTTTGATGGGATTTAGCCGATGGTGATGCTTTCGGTCATGGTGTCGAACTTACCGTTCAGTTCGGCGACTGCACTTGCGATAGTTGTCTCGATCTTATTCAGTTCGAGTAAGCCTACGCCATAGCATTCCTTGATCCAAGTCAGTTTCTCTTCGTTGGATAAACCTGCAGGAAGTAGGATCGTCATTTCAGCAAAACCATCTGCGTTTGCAGTGTTAAATGCTGCGCCGGCTTTTCCGAAGGATGGTTTGAAGCTTGGTGTTATTCTGAAGATTTCGTCCTCAGTTTTAGGCTCCACTATAACCAAGGCTTTTGGATTGTACTTCGCAAGCTGCATGATGTCCTCGAGCTTGACTGTGCTGGTGAGAACCATTGCGTCTCCCAGTGTTTTGATTTTTGACATGATAATCTCTCCTCTTTCTTATTTATAAATAGGGTATCCCTAATTATATTTATTTTAACACTATATATAACTATTTTTTATTTTAATGTTTCTTGTTTGGTACAAACTTTACACGAGTGTTTTTGTTAAGGCCTTTTGCCTCCAGAATCATTTCAATTGTTTCTTTAGGCACTGTGCCTTCGTCACCTAAGATTGTTACGGTATCAGTCACTTCATCGTATTTACACATAATCGTTTGGACCGTTTCTACTCGACGTAATTTGATTGGGTCAGGCAATTTTGGTTCAGGTGTTGGGTCCGGCAGTGAAGCTACCCACTTGAGCATAAATGCACCATAAAGATGTAATATTTTCTCAACGATTTCTTGCAGTTCACCTATTATTTCTTCGTTCTCTGTGCTTAAGTCCGGCTTCTCCAACAATGCACTGGCGATAGCGTCGATAGTAGTTCTTCGAAGTTCATCATTGGTTCGATACTTAACAATGAGGCGTTCGAAGGTTTCTTGATCCATCAATGGCATCAACTCCTTTATTATTTTTATTTTACACTATATATAACTATTTTTTACTTTATAGGTATAATTTACTGTTGTTGGGGTAGAATAATTATATTATACTAGAAAAGTGTTGTCAAGACCGGTCAAGCCTGTTATTTGTTTAAATTTTCAGGGGGCCGGTTTTTTAATAGAGTTGTTGAATAAATGGGCTATCAAATGTTAAGGTGGGGCATGTCTTTAATAGTTCCCATAAACTCTCGTACCTTGTGTTTAATTGTTCATTAAATTTTGTTAAATTGTAGGCATATTCTGGTCCGTTACCGTAGCTTGAGTAACATTCTAATAAATGTATGGCATCACTTTTTTGCACACGAATAAGAATTATATCATGATGTATGTCTACTTCGATAACTTTACCACGCATATTATTTCTCCTTTGGCTTGATTATCTTCAGAGTAATTGTATCTGGTGTGGTCTGTATTTCAAATTGAACTCCTGGGAATAAGTCCATAGCATGACGGATATCTTTGTTTAGATAAACTCTGCCATTATCGTCCATAAATGTTCGGATCGTTGGGGTTGGTAAATCCATAGTAAAATGAAATGATGTCATATCATTGTTCCTTTTCTACAATACAGGTGCAGACATAATACTCACCTTTGTATTGATTAGCTGTACAGATTGTTGTGGCTGATATAATACAATATGTTGGGTTAGTTTTGAGATACTCTTCAATGTGAGTATTGATTTCACGAGCAGTATTTGCTGCGAACAGTATTGCTTTAGTTGCTTTCATCAGCTTTCTCCATTCTTCGTTTAATTTCTCCCAAACATATAGGTGTATAGTTGATACGTTCGACACATGCACAGAATGATTGTTTGGTTACATCTTTATAAGTTGCATCACTGTGTACATGGCCATAGATATTAGCATAAGGCATATGATTGTTAATATACATAGGCTCATGAGAAAGAATAAAGAACTGATCTATTATAATAGGAAAGGGACTGATAAGTTCTATTCCCATACTAAACCATAGTTTTTGATGAATACCTTTATCATGATTCCCCACGATTAGGAACTTACGACCGTTCAATACACCTAAGATGTTCTCTAAGGTTGCTTTATCAGTTAATGCAAAGTCACCTAGGATATAGATTTGGTCACCGGGTAGTACAGTTTTGTTCCATCTGTAGATCATTTCATCATTCATTTCTTGTACATCTTTAAATGGACGATCTGCATAATCTATAATGTTCTTATGCCCGAAGTGTGTATCAGCTATCACCCAGGCATTATCAGCTTTTGTCATCATCTTCCTCCTCATGATTTAGTTGATACTCTAACGTGACCCCGAGAAAACACATTAACGCACAGGCTATAAATATCGTAGCAATGCAGGACCAGAAGTTATTGTATGTAAAGGCTAGGAAGTAAAAGTAAATTGCCATTGTAAAGATAAAAAGTTGTGCTGCTATTCTAACATATTTCATTATCTCGCATCTCCTTCGTTGGGATAAATTTTGCAAAGCATGTACTGCAGAAATATAAAATGATATCGTTGTGATTCCAAAAAGGCCGAAGCCTCTCAGTAACGTATGAAACATATACTTTATTAAGAGGCTTAGCCGCATCCCGCATAAACTTTTTGTGACAGGAGGCACAATACTGAATCATCTTGCTTTAAGAGCTTTCAGTATATTCTTTGAGCGGGCGATGTTGATGAGTTTTTGTTCGCGGGTTTTAACAGGTCGTGCAGGATAAGGTTTGATCTTAACATCTTTGGGGTTGTATGTAGGGTGAGATGCTAAGAAGATTGCTTTACCTTCTTTTGTTGCACTGTAATGTCGGACTACCTTGCGTTTCTTCTTGAAGATGTTGAACAGTTTCATTTCTGTTTCCTCCTTAAGTTTTTATAGTCGAGGTAAGCTATTAAGCTTCCTACAAACATTCCGATAACGAACATAACAATCATTGCACATAGTAAATCTTCTGGGTTAACCATTTTATCCCCCTGTCTTAGTGTAACGCATGATCTCAATGTACCTATGTAAAAATGTGAGTTGCTCAAAGTTATGCTGTTGAACAATAAGCTCATGCATATGATGTTGTTTCTTTGAGTGAGCAGTTGTGTAAGGATTAGGCACCTTGCTTGGGATGAGTACACACCACTTGGGTCTAGACATAGACAGTACCTCCTATATTATTTTTTATAAACACAACTTTAAACTATTTTTTAATTATACCAATTTTGGCATATATTGTATATAAGTTTATGTATTATAATGAGGGTAATGCACGTCCTCCGGGCAAATATTAAAAAAAAAGATCGTAGATCGATCTAGGGGGATCACCGGTATTTTGTAGTTTGATCTTTGATCTTGGGTCATTAATTGAACTTGGTCTTATGGGCGTGGCAAAAAAAGGGAAGCTCCAGAGTCTGAACTCGGAACTCCCCAAGAGATAGGAAGGAATAGTTAATTATGCGATCTTCTCGTCATCAGCAGCTGCGACAGCTTGTACTGTGCCGGTTGTTGCTTTACGCGGGGCTGTCTTTTCGAAATCGAAGTTTGGAAAAGGACGGTCGCCTCCCGGGTTATCTGCGAAGGATACGAATACTTTGACCGGTGCTGCGGGCTTGATTTCTTTGCCCTTCTTGTCGAATTTGGCCATGCATTCGTAAGCTACGTCTGCGAATCCGAGGTCTGCTCTGTCACCAAGGCCGAACTGTCTTTTGAGTTGAGCCCCTGCGACTTCGAAGTTTTTCTCGGATGACATGAACTTGCGAACGACTCTGCCGCCTTCAAGCTCAAGCAATACTACAATTTTCTGATCTGCTGCATCGGCTGCTGGGCACTCAATGCCTTTGATTGTTGCATTGTACACACCCTCCTGCAGGTCTGGTGCTACCGGTTTACGAAAAGCTGCCATCAATTCCTGATTTGTTAAAGCCATGATACACTCCATTTCTGCGTCGAAACGCTACACAAATATTTTTTATACACAAACTATAACTACTTTTTATTTCAAAGCGGAATCAGTACGATCTGGATGATACAAGGTTAATGAATGGAGACCTCAGCAGCAGGGTTGGCTTTTTGCTCTGAAGAAACTCTAGCATTGGTGATGGTTCGATGTCAAAGGCGAATGAGCAACCGAGTTGAAGTTCGATCTCAGTCATACCTCTGATAAAGGGATAACGTTTTGTTTTTGGAATAGAGACTACATAAACTTCGGTGTCTCCGTCCAAGGTGATGAGGACTTCTGATTGTGTGTTGTTGACTTTAGAGACTTTGCCTAAAACTGGATTATAGAAAGTACTAACCATGATAGCGATACTCCTCTCAAAATATTTTTATAACACAAATAATAAATACTTTTTATTAAAATGTATAAATATACAGTCTATGCATCGTTTATACATAAGGGTAAAAAGGCCGATTTTTGATTTTGTAATTTTTGAAACAGTCAAAAGTTACTACTTTTTGTTCCCCAAAGTAGAAAGTTTTTGTTCCCCGTGGTAGAATAATTTCTTTCTCAAGGCATATTTTGATGTGAGAACGTTTTTGTTCTACCAAAGTGAAAGTTTTTGTTCTACTTGGGAGAAATAAAGTAGTCTATTTTGAAGAGTCCAAAAAAAAATTTTAAAAAAAACACAAATTTGAAAAAAATGAAAATGTATAAATATACATAATAATATTAATAAATATATAAATAATAATATAATATAATATATATAATATATAGATATATACTGTAAGTATAAATGGTAAATTTTAACAAATTGTAGTGTGCTTGTCGCCTGTGCGACTGCAACAGCTGCGATAGAAAAGAAATAAGATTAGTAATAAGATGTGCATGATACCTCCTATAACCACCACATAGAGAGGGATGTGGAGTCCCTCTCACTCTGCCAGTGATTTTAATTTAGCCTATAACTACCGGCTGGTCTTTCTCGTAAGCCACTATGGTGACTCTGCTATCTAATAACGGTTTGATAGCTTCTTTGACAATAGCCCAATCGAGCTTGCCATTACCGCATCCAGGTCTGGGAAGCAACACTTTTGAAGTCGGTGTAAGCTTCTCCATGAGTTGTACGCAGGACCTCTTGATGAGATCGAGATCGGCATCGGTATTCCAGGTGATCTTAGTCGGGAAGGATACCAACATCTTATCCTTGTACTTGCAGATAGGCCTGACAATGTGACCAGACTCTTTGATCTTAGCACCGAGTATAGCTTGAATGCCCTGTATCTTCCAGGTAGCTTCGTAGGCAATGCCTCTACCCATAACTGCTTCGCCGTACTTATTGACTGAGCCGTTAGTGAGTATGCAGAGCGCGGTGTAATCTCCTGTCTCCAGAAGTTTCCAAGCGTTGCCATAGACTTCGGTTAGTCCTTTAGCATCTACAGCTGCCTGAGCCCTGGTTCTGACCTTACCGGATATGATTGCATCTAAAATCTCAATGATCTTAGCATCTGCCTTGGGAGCAGTTGTAATTTTGTCGAAGTCCACGGTTATTTTGTAATCGGCAACCAGTGAATCCAACTTAGCTTTTTGTGTGTCTTTAATCGCCATCTGTATATCTCCTTTTTCCCATTAGTTTTGCTAGCTGTTTTTCGTCAGCCGCTGATAGTGCATCTTCGTAGTTCACAAACTGGACTGGGTACTCATGATATATGTCATACTCTGTATCATAGCAACCCTCGGTTATCTTGTAGACTGAGCCACATTCAGGGCATCTCTTGTAGTCACAGTTGAACAAGTCTTCTTCTGTTTCTACATAGCTTTGACCTTCCGTGGTCTCTAATAGAACAGCTCCGGTGTGTTGAGTGAACCATGAATATTCTTCATAAGTGTCTAACAACATACCTTCAGACGGCTCTACTACCTCTGGTCTAGACTCTAATTTAAAGACGGCTGGAATATAGAAGTTATCGGGTTGGTCTTCGTCCTTAAATATTCGCTTAATGCTTGCTGCATAGAGCGCATTTCGTTCCTGGTTATCTCTTGCTTCCGCTCTTTTCTGCTTGGAGTCTTTGTAACGTTCTGATGAATAAGCATAGAATTGAGCAGAGGCTGCATGATCCTTATCGAATCCGAATAACCTCTCACTGAATTGAGCACATCCACTACGGGTCTTCCAGAAGCTAAGTTTTCTAGCCAACATAGGGTAATTCCTCTCATAGACAGGGCCATTATCTCTGAGTTCTGCTATTTCTGCCGGTGTTAGATAAGTGGTTCTGCCTGATATTGGATCAAGGAATGTTTTAGCTGCAATGTCTCGCTCGTAGATATCGTTGTAATAGATTTCCGTGTTGACTTTCGCGCTGGGTGTTGAGGTTGTTATGCCTATTTCCCTGCATTTTAACACGAATAACCTATAGAACTTCTCTAGATATCCCCAATCTTTAGGCTGATTGAATACAACACTACGCATATAATCGTTATAGTTCTTAACGAGGTCTATGAGTTGAGGATTCGTACAACCGTCCCAATCAGGGAAATCTTCCAGTGCAAATGGTGCATAATAGTACCCTAACCAATCTTTAGGATACTTGTTTTCAATCCGGAATCTTCTGTTGTCTGGTGAGATCATCTCAATAGCTGTGCCACGAGCACTGAACATACCTAGTACTCCTGTGAAGCTTTGGGCAACACTGGATACTGCGTATACTCTAATGAGACTTGGTGCTGAGTCTGTATATGCCTGTAGTTCTTCTTTAAGGTCATACACAACTTTTGCTCCTACAGCACTCTTCTTCTTCAACATGAACATATTAATGAACCATATTGAGTCAGACTCCAGGATTCCACTAACGTGTTTTACAACGTACATGGTTTATTCCTCCTGTGTGATTTAGTTAACTACCGGTAATTTATACTACGGTATATCAGGACATAAGCATCACTCCTTTCAATGAGTGTAATACGAGCACCCTATGTGCCTACCTAATTCTCCGGATGTTTCTTGACTTAAGATACAAAAGTCCAATTAGAATGAATACTACTATGATGTTCCCGTTCTCGTACATGATGTTGCCTCCTTTGTGTGTTATGCTGCCAGTGAGTTGAAGAACTTAACTACTTCGTCTGATCTGAGTCCGTGTGTTACTACCATGTCTAGGTCCATGTCTCTGATGGTCCATCCGGTTGTGCCTCTGTACACTTCGTACTCGTCTAGTACTGTGAAGCTGGCTGTTGTCTTACCTGTGAGTAGTCTTGCCAAGTACCTTGTCATGTTGCTGTTCATTGTATTGCCTCCTGTGTATTAGATACAAACTTAAACACTACTGTGTGCAGTAAGGTAGGGGGTAGGGTTTAAAATTTGCTCATAAAGGTATATACGATATATATAATATATTAAGAATCTCTTCTTCTTTTAATTTTTCTAGTAAACAAATAAAAATACCTCCTTCCTAAACTTACCTCCCCTTCCCCCTAAACAATTTGATCAAATTTTTTAAAATGATAAAGTTGAAATTTAAATGAGCCTATTGTCTTTTCTGGAAAATTATGCTAAAATAATTCCATGGGGGTACGATCAAAATGTCAAACATAAAAGACAACCAAATTTACTTTAATATTAAGGATAATCTTGTGAAGGTATCTCACAAAAACCCGATTACTTTTACGGAGTTTCTTGAAGCTACCAATATCGCAATCCTTACCGCAATGCTATCCATTGTAAAGAATGCCCCGGAAGAAGCGAAGGTTGAGGTTAAAGAAGACCTCTATGATAAATACAACGCCGTAGCATCTTCTACCTTAAACATGTTCGCACCTGAAATTGAAATGCGTCCTCACCTCACAGTAGACGCAATATTGGAGGCAGAGAATGCCATTATCAAGAGAAACTCCGACAAGCTTAGAAACCAAAAAGCTACGTCGTGATTTCACCCACTGCCCACGTTGCGGGTCGGTAACTGAAATCTCGAAGTCTCACTCAGGAGCACCGTCAGAGTTTTGGCGTGAGTGTACAAGATGTAATACCTACATCAATACCTATGTACCTCAGGCTCATCAGGCAGCCGTTCACCGTGACCCACATCGCATAGTAGGTAACTTTGGCGGTTATGGCTCAGGCAAAACCTACACATCCCGGGAAGAGGTCTTCAAACACATTTTCCTTACGCCCAAGGGTAATACCCTAATAGGCGCGAACGTTGCGTCACAGTATGAGGCTACTATTAAACGGGATATAGAGGCAGACATACCTGAAGAGTTCATAGCCGACTGGTCAGCTCAAAAGCAACATGTGAATTTCGTTAATGGGCATAGGGTAATGTACCGTCCGTTTGATGATGCCGGTAAAATCCGGTCATATACGCTAAGCATGTGGGTTGCGGTAGAGGCTTCTGAAATCAAACCGGAAGCCTACATCCAGTTAAAAGCTCGTCTCAGGTCTTTAGCTGCTACTACACCGCTCTTAGATGAAAATGGCGATATCGTTTATCATAAGACTACAGAAGGTGAGCTCGTTCCGGTCATAGACCATGACTGGTGTAAGGGAATTTCGGAGTCAAATCCGGACCCGGGTTGGATTAAAACAGATTTACTGGACTACTCCGACGAAATACACAAACATGGTAAGGTCTTAGACAAGTTCGCAATCTTAGAAACAGAACGAGATAAAGATATCTCAAGCCATATCACAGCATCAGACGCTAATCAGTACCTTCCACCTAACTTCCTAGACTCTCTTAAGAAAAATAGGCCGGCATGGTGGATAAATAAGTTCATACACGGTAGCTTCCTATACGCAGAGGGGTTGATTTACCCCAGTGCTATGAAATATGTGGTAAAAGCCCAGGAGCCTGAGAAGAGATGGCGTAGGATAGTGGCCTTTGACTACGGTCTTGCAGATAATTCGGTCTTCCTCTTCGGGGCAATAGACGAAAAAGAGAACCTCCTTGTTATATATAAGGAAATCGTTACAAATAACAAGTCAGTTGAAGAACTAGCTAAGCTATTTCACGAGGGAGCCAAGGATATCCCCCCGGGTAACTGGGTATGTCAGCCATTAATAGACCCAAAATCCGCACCTAAGCGGGATTATGACAAGAAAACCCTGGCAGATCACTTCATAGACTACGGGTTGGTCTTTAAACCAGGGCATATCAACCTAGATGCAAGGATATACCGCCTCAATACCTATCTTGAATCAGGCAAGATACGGATATATGGGGAGACCTGCCCGGTTCTTGTAAAGGAACTAAAGAGTTACAAATTTGCAAGTCAATCAGATATTAATGACGGGTTCTCTGATAAGCCCGTAGATAAGAACAACCACTGCATCAACTGTCTGGAGTGGATGACAATGGAACTTCCCGCTGATCCTCGTAATCTGATACATGGGGCGTACTCAGGTGGTAGGAAGATCAGTGAGACCTATGAAGAACTAGATATCGAAGAGGAGTATCGCGTCCTAACATTGTTCGACGAACCAGACCGGGACAATGATAGAGTCGTAGTTGATTATGAATTCTAAAGGAGAATTAACATGAGAGACAAAGTCAGAGAGAAATTTTTATTAAGTGTAATTGATGACAGAGATAGAGAAATCAGGTTTCTTAGAGAGGCTAACGATAGACTCCATGAAAAAATCTCACCTAAAGTTAACCCCAAACAAGATGACCCATGTGCCCTTGCAGAGGAACTTAATATTAAAGAATTAAAGATCAAGATCATGCAAGCAGATATCGTATATAACAGATTGATATCTGGTGCAGCCGAACCTAACATGACTTATCGAGGTAATGAATAATGGATATCATCATAGCAGTATGCCTAGCAATGGTAGCAATTGGAATGGCCTTTAACAAGACCTTCAAGATTGAGATTTCCCATAAGTATGAACAGCCCCAGATAGTAGCTAAAACAACTCCGCAAGATACAGACCAAACCCCTGAAGCAGACTTTAATAATATACTAGCAGGATATTACGATATGATTGGAGTGAATGTAGATGGCGCTGTTAGAACAAACCAAGAAGCAGGACAAAGACAGCAAGGAGAATAAGCTCCCAACTATAGCCAAGCTTAAAGAGTATTGGGACATCATGCTTCAGTACTACGGTCCTGAGCATAAGAAGATGCGACTCCTTGATATGATGGACAGAGGTGATTTCTGGAAAGCTGTCAAACAGTCTTTTCCTAAGTACCAACTGCTCCCGGATACCAACGACATTGCGTATGTAAAGAGTAACTTAGTTGCTTCTATATATACTATAATGAAGTCCGCAGATATCCAGCCCACATCCGAGAAGGATAAGTCTATCGTAATGAACCTAAACATTGCCAGAGAACAAATCTGGAATCTATCTAAGATAGGTATGTATCAGTTCAAAGCCGGCGACCGGGCTGCGCTCTTAAACCTCGGGCTTACCCAGGTAGGTTGGAATGATGAGCTTACCGCCGGTTCCGGAGATGGCTTCTATCAGGGTAACGTAACGGTTAAGAACGTAGACCCAATGAAGTTCATGCGTGATCCGTTCTCCACAGACCTTGATTCAGCCGGTTACTGTTGCACCTATGACTGGTATCATAAATCGGTCTTTGAGGAAAACCCACTTTACAAAGATACCTTTGCAGCTTATGCAGCTAAGCATAAAGATACCCCATGTATCTCAGTGCCGAACCTTGCAATAGCTCCTCCTATGGGAGCTGCAAAAGATTACTACCTATGGTGTGTATTCTGGATCAAAGAAGGCAATAAGTTCCATGAGATTCATACAGTTAACTTTGAAGAGATTCTTGCTACTAAACACGATATCTACCCCAGCTCCTACCCTTTTGCAGAGTTATACTGTAATGATCCGGCGGGTGCCTTAATCGGAACATCAGAACCTGCTAAGATACTTTCAAACGTTATCGTAACAAACATCATAGATTCTCTGGCCTTTACTAATATGTATAAGAACCAGAACCCTCCGAAGTTTATCAACCAGCAATCCGGGATCAACATCAAATCGTTTGTTGACCACGGTGATGAAGCAAATAAAACCTTCGTAGTTTCCGGAGATGCAAACAAAGCTGTTTACTATCACCAGTTTCCAGATACGCCGGTAGCCCTAACCGCTCTTAAGCAAACCCTCCAGTATGCCTCTGAGCGGATCACCGGTGTTGATCGCAAATATACAGGTAGAGATACAGGGTCTATCATTACCACAGGTGGTACTGAAGAGATGCTCAATCGTGTAACCACAATTGACACGCCTAAAATCTTACTCTACCAGAACTACTGTATGAAGCTTACCCAGTTAGTCATGGCAAACTTCATTAAACATTCCCCCAAGAGGAAGTACTTCTACCAGAAGCCCAATGCTACAGAATGGTTGACCTCTGAAGTAGACTTCCCACACATTGATAATAAGACCTTGTTTAACTATCGTATCGATGTATCCTCTGAGCTTCCTAATTCTAAACAGCGTATTGCTGCTAAAGCTGATATGCTCATGGAGAAACAGATGCAATATAAACAGGAAGGTAGCTCTATCCAGCTTATTAATGAAGAAGAGTGGCTCTCTATGCAAGACCTTCCTAATAAAGAGTTCATGCTTGAGCGTATGGGTATGCAAAGACTTACTGACGCAACAGAGCAAGTATCTCAAGTATTGTTCCAGTATGCTAATCTTGTTAAGCAAGGTATGACCCCGGACGATGCTATCTTGGCAACAGCTAACTCTCTGAAAGAAACCCAGATGGGAATGCCCCCACAAACAGGCCCAGTACCCGGTGTCGCTCCGGGAGGGATGCCTATGGGTGGTACTCCTATGGGTGGAGCTCCAACGGGAGGCGGCGCACCGATGCCGAACCCAGGAATGCCAATGCCAATTTAATATGCTTACCTCCTCATTTTCCCCCTATAATTGGCCCACGAAAGTGGGTCTTTTTATGCACATGTATACTTATACATTTATTTTGCATAAATATACAGGAATATATTGACAGTTGTATATTTATGCATTACAATGAAAGTAGCAAGACATAAGGTTCCGCAAACCTCTAATTGTGTGTAAATCTTGCCACTCCGTATATATTCGCCTGTATATACAGAAAGGAGATCAAAAGGTAGATATGACATTAGACGATCCAGCAATCAGCAATGTAGACTTCCTCGCAGAATTCGGTATAAGTACACCGGCACCAATCGAGGACACACCACCGGTAGTAACACCGGAAACCACACCAACAGAAACTCCCCCAACTGAAACCACACCTGTAACCACACCTGTAGCTACACCGGTTGAAAAACCTGTAGACAACAAAGCCGCAGAAGCCTTTGCTCAGATGCGAATACAGAAAAGTCAGTTGGAGAAAACACTTAAAGGTGTCGCAGAGGTCTTAGGTATAACTAATGTGGACGATCCTGCAAAAATACAAGAGGCTATCCAGGCTCAGATTATAGCCGCGCAAGCGAAACAGCAAAATCTGCCTCCGGAGTTCTTGAAAGAAATGCAGCAGTTGAAACAGTACCAACAGGAAGCAAGTCTTAAGGAGATTCGCCAGAACGCCTTGGTAGGATTTCAGAAGGTTAAAGAAACCTTTGGCTTGGACGACACAGCCCTTAACGCTTTTGCCGATACGTTAGTAGCTCATGGAGTAAATCCGTTCGAAACCCCCGTTGATGTAGTAGCTGTTTATAAGCTTCAGAACTTCGAAGCATTAAAACAAAAAGCCTACGACGATGGAGTGAGAGCGGAGCAGGAAAGAGCTAAGACCGCAAGAGACCATGGCACTACACCATCCTCAAAAGATGGAAAGGGTAGCGGAGACCCGGCAAAGATTAACACACAAAGAGAACTTGAAGCCTTCTTAAGTGGAGGCAAATAATTTTAAAGGAGCGTGAACTTTATGGCATTGATGTTAAATGCAACCGCAGATATAGCAACCTATATCGAAATGGCCAACAACGCCGGAGTCGGCGTAATCAATCCCGAACTGTTTTATTCGAAGCAGCTTTTGGACACTATCAGGTATGACGCATCTCAGTATATATACTTCAGACTCGCAGATGAGATGCCTATCCAGGAGAAAGCTGACAAACTGCAAGTTCGTAGATGGGCTCCATTGCAAGCTCACACTGTACCGTTAGATGAAGGCATCCCGCCTAAGTCTGATAAAGGTTCGGTTGAGAAGTATGAAATGAACGCCTTCCAGTACGGTCGCTACATGGAATTCACTGACAAAGTGGACTTCGCCGCAGTTGACCCGATAGTGGCCCATTACAGCAAAGAGTATTCTCTCGTTGCTATGGAAACTCTCGATCTGCTTGCCAGAGAGACCCTGTTCTCCATCGCTCAGAAATACTACGCTAATGGCGCTGCAAACTTCGCAGCTTTGACTCCTGCTTCAGTTCCTAATATGGTTGACCTCAGGTTGATCGTATTGTCTCTGAAGAAAGCTCTCGTAAAACCGAGAAGCAACGGTAGATACCATGTAATAGGCTCTCCGGAGTTTTACTATGACATGATCGCCGATCCGATAGTTGAAAAATACATGACCTTCAACAACACCACGAAGACCATGTATGACGATGGAATGCTTGTCCCTATGTTCGACATGGAGTTCTATGAGCACATGCTCGTTCCGACCGCATCTGATTATGTGACCGCAGCGAAACCGACCAAAAGAATGTATCGTGTAAGCATCCTCCCCGACACAGACTATGACTATGCTGATATAGCAGAAGACGCGACGATAGGTCCAGTTCCTGTAGTTTCGACTGTCAACGGTTGGGTCAAAGATGGTAGAACCGGCGATGACGCTTCCTATATTCCTAACCAGAAGGTATGGGATTTGGATGCATGGAATGCCGCTAATGTCCTCCCTGGCGAGAATGACTGGTTCGAGTTCAAAGCTCAGCACGTCCTCGTCATAGGCAAAGACGCTCTTGTTCGTACCGGCCTCACAGGGGAAGGTCAGACCAAGATGTATGTCAAAGCTAAGGGTTCCACCGGTGTTCTCGATCCTATCGATCAGAGACAGTCCATCGGATTCAAAATAAATTCAGTAGGGTTTGGTTGCACCAGGCTTGAAGCTGTTGTTGATTATATCTGCGTTCCTACACAGGTCAACGTAATATAATCTAAAGGAGGAAATTCCATGCCAGCAGCAAAAGCTCAAAACGTAGCGGTTCTGGAAGCAGCAATCGCTACGTCCAAAGATGCAGTAAAAGTCTTCAACAGTCAGGTAGCACTCGCCCAAAACAGGCGCAAAGAATTGTTGAAGATATACAGGGAAGAGCCATTAGTACCAATGTACCTCTCACCTATGTATAGACCTTATCTTGGTAATGTTATGACGGTTTATATCAACGGTATCCACGTTTCCTTTTCGGTAGACGGTAGTACTCAGATGGTGCCTCAGACATTCGCAGATGATATAGTATCGAAGAGATTGGCGATAGATGCCACTATCACAAAACAGAATAGAATGGCAAATATCAAATCTAACTTCGAGAGTGCTCCCGGAGAACTAAAACTTTTTTAAAGACAAAGGGCGGGAGTAAAATCCCGCCCTATCTTTATTTAGGAGGTACACTTATTGAGCTCGCTAATCGAAGTGAAGCTTAGCCGTTCACTTGATTATGTAGACTTACATCCCATAGTAGATGTGCATCATGGAGCCCGAGGAAGCAATACCCCACTGTTTAAAGATTATATCAAATTTCTCTTAAAAGATAAACATGCACATTTTTTCCTTGTAGGTGACTTAATCAATAATGGCGTAAAAAGTAGCAAGACCAATGTATATCAAGAAGTAATTACGCCCAGCGTACAGAAAAAAGAAATGATTGAAATGTTAAAGCCCCTAGCTGCAGAAGGCAGAATTGTAGCAGCAGCGGACGGTAACCATGAAGATCGCTCAGCTAAAGAAGTAGACCTACACATTACCCAAGAGATTATGGAACAGCTTGGTCTTGAGGGTAGGTATCTTGGCGGCCTAGGTTTCCTTAAATTATCGTTTGGAAAATATGACTATCACGCAGATCAGTATGTCAACTATGTTATCTGCGGGACCCACGGCACAAGCAATGTAGCAAAGGTTGAAGCTTTTATAAGTGCCTATGAGAATCTAGACGGAATCATCTCAGGGCATAACCATCAACCCATAGGGAAGTTCATCAATAAACCTACCTATAATGCTGCACACAAAACACTAGATACCAAACATGTTGCAATCCTTGTAGGAACAAGCTGGGTGGAAAACGAAGATTACGCAGAACGAAAGATGTACAAACCAACTGCAATAAAACCTAACAAGCTTATCCTCGACGGGTATACCAGAAAGATGAATATTGTTTTATGAGGTGACAATATGCTTTTAAATAATATAGTAATAGGAGTCAATAGCAAGTTAGCTGGTGAACAGCTGATGTATACTGCTATGTTGCCTTACCTCGACGCAGTTATCGATGATATCAACACAGCCATGAATTCCTGTTTCCCAGCATTTTCAGATTTTACAGAAGAAGCCTACCCAGTCTCAGAACCTCCTGTTGAAGGAGCACATGTATACCCAAACTACGACTTCTTCATAGATAAATATATAAGATCAGTTGTGCTCGTTGGAGCAGCTTATAAATTTTATGTAGTAGACGAAGAAGGAGCTATGTCAGCACCTATACTTCAGAAGGAGTATGCTCAAGCCCTTTTCCTTATGCAGAGGGATTACACAATGCAAATACCTTCAGAATTTTCCGTAGGTGGGCAGGGTTTTTTCGCAGACGGCGATACTTGCGAAGCTGAGTATTATTGCGATGATATCGCCGAAACAGAATGCTCTACTACAGAGATAGTCATTGAGGTTTGTGAAGGCCCCCATATCGAATCACAATTGATACCAGTTGCAGGACCACCTGGAGAACAAGGTCCTAGGGGTGAAAAGGGCGATCCTGGACGAGACGGTAGAGATATCGAACCGTTTATATTTGCCCAGCAAGTTCCTTCAGCAACCTGGCAAGTTACCCACAATCTCAACAGATACCCTAGTGTAACTGTTGTAGATAGTGGTGACAGTGTAGTAATGGGTGAGATAACTTACCTTTCACTAGATGTAGTAAGGATACAGTTCAGTGCCGCCTTCTCAGGGCGAGCATTCTTCAATTAAAAAAGGAGTGATTTAAATGGCAAGAAGAATTTTAGTCCCATTAGATATGGGTAAAAACGAAGTTCAAAACATGCGTTTCCACACACTAGCCGGCGCACCAGCAACTCCGGTAGAAGGACAGCCATATCATAATAGCACAGATCATAAGACCTATGTATGGAATGGCTCAGCATGGACGGATATGACGAATCAAGGTAGCACATATACTGGCGCACAAATGGTAACAGAAATCAATGCATCTGCTGGCATCCTTGAAGATAACAACCTCTCTGCAGCTGTGAATGATGCTATCACTAAGAAACACGCTCATGCAAACATAGCAGAATTAAATGCTATAGAGCAAGCATTCACTACAGCATTAAAGAATAAGTTAGATGGTATCGCAGCTAATGCTAACAACTATACGCATCCTGCAAACCATCCTCCGGCAATAATCTCACAGGACGCAACAAATCGTTTTGTAACTGATGCTGAGAAAACCACATGGAATGCTAAAGCTTCCGCAGCTGATATCAGTGCGGCGATTGCGGCTCTTGTTGACACATCTCCTGCTGCACTTGATACTTTAAACGAATTGGCCGCAGCATTAGGAGACGATGCAAACTTTTCCACAACGATGGCAACAGCCCTTGGACTTAAAGCACCATTAGCCAACCCTACATTCACAGGGACTGTAGCCGGTATCACCAAAGCAATGGTTGGCCTAGGCAGCGTTGATAACACAGCTGACTCTGCAAAGCCAGTATCTACAGCTCAGCAGACTGCTCTTGATCTTAAAGCCAATGCTGCAAACCCAGCCTTCACCGGTACACCTACTGGTTTAACAAAAGCTCATGTAGGTCTTGGGAATGTTGATAACACCTCAGATGCTACCAAACAGGCAGCTTTCCTTGACGCTCTTGATAATGCTCATATCGTAGCAGGTCTTGGTTACACACCGCCTAAGAAATATGCAGCTAACGTAGGTGATAATTCTGCGACTTCAATCGTTGTAACACACAACTTGAACTCAACAGATGTTATTGTACAGCTTCATACGGTCGCTTCGACATATGATGTTGTGGAATGTGATATCCAGATAACCAGCGTGAATACCATAACACTCCTGTTTGCAACAGCTCCAACCGCAGCACAATACAGAGTCGTAGTAATCGGATAGGAGTAACCTATGAATATACTAGGTGGATTTTTTGCATTCGGCAGATTTAAACTAATATCCACAATATCTCAAATGGTGAATGGTGACAAAGATGGCATAGCCATGAAAGGTACCATGGCTGTGTCGTGCACCGTAGGAGATGCTTTGTACATGTCCTCTACAGGCTATAACAAAGCTAAAGCAGATGCAGTAGCGACATTACCTTGTGTTGCCATATGTAATGAGACCGGAACCGGTGAAAGAGAAATCCACACATTTGGTCCCATAAGAAATACAGCATGGAACTGGACTCCCGCATCAGGATTTTCTGGACTATTATGGGTTTCAGATGCTACCGCAGGATTGATCACACAAACTCCACCTGTAACTGTGGGTAAATGGAGACAATGCATTGGGTATGTAATTGATGCGGATACAATATTCTTTTATCCTAATTACGCAATAGTAGAGATATAAGCACACGGGAGATAAACTATGGCAACAATAACCAAGTACCCTCAATCGTATACAGCCAGTGCGTGGACTAATCCTACTAATGCTTACTCTAACAATGGAGTGTATGCCACAGTAGCACCAGGCTTGTATACAAATAGCATAGTAAAGTTCTATAACTTTCAGTGTGCTGTTCCTGCTGGTGCTACAATTAATAGTGTTACGGCATATGCTAAATGGAAAATAAGTACATCCGCTGCTTATGCGGAGTTAGGATTGCAGCCTAGATTCGGAGCATCTGCAATCGGATCATTATTGGTAGATTATACTCCTCCAACTACCGATGAAACAGTGAATACGTCTTGCGGAACGTGGTCTCTGTCGAATATCAATCTTAATACCACTTCTGGCCTAGTCCTAGAAGTTCAAGCATATCGTGAAGAAGACGGTTTCACTGCGTCTCTTGATGCAGTATGGATAGTAGTAGACTATACCCCATTACCAGTTAATTATAACGTAACTGCCGCAGCAAGCAACGGTGTTGTCACCGCTCCAACTACAAAAAGCGTAGCGCAAGGAGCAACTGTAACTTTTCCGGTAACACCAAACGCACACTATCATTACAGCTCCATTACAGGTAATGGGTCATGGGCGGCCAACGTACTAACCATAACAAATGTTCAGGCACAGCAGACTTCAACTGTAAACTTTGTAATTGATACCTACAACGTAACAGCAGCCGCAGTAAATGGATCAGTAACAGCACCTGCAACAAAGGTAGTAAACTGGAACGGTTCTGTATCTTGGGTAATTAATCCAACAGCAGGATATGAGTTTGGCTCTATATCAGGTAATGGAAGCTACAACACAAGCACAAATACTCTGACAATCAACAACGTGGCAGCAATTCAAACTACAACTGTTACGTTTGTACCTGCAGGGTATGCACATAAAATTTATGGAGTCACACCTGCGAAAGTATACAACATTACACCTGCAAAGATATATGGGGTTTAACCCATGTTAAAAGTAAACGGGGTAACACCCGTGAAAGTAAATACAATTTAAGGAGGAATGTATTATGGATTCAACACCGACAGACCCCCGTGATGCGAAGCTTTACCCAAACATCACAGCAGATGGACTCATTGCAAAAATCGAAATAGCTGACTCAGCTATGGATGAGCATCTCACAGTAGTTGATTTTACGAATGATGAGCAAGACGAAGGTATCGCAAATATTTTGCTTGCCCTCGAAGACAAGCTTGATATCCCTACAGATACACTTGAACTTCCAACATTCAAAACTCCCGCAGCGGCGAATGCAACCGGAACCAAAGGTGATATTTGTATTGATGCAGACTACATCTATGTGTGTGTAGCTACAGACACATGGAAGAGAGCAGCAATTGCAACCTGGGGAGGCTAACCCACTGGGGGAGTGAAACTCTCCCCTTCCTATTAATATTATGAGGTGAATGATATGGCAACAACTAGAACATGTGACTCAGCTTGTCCTTTCTGGAATCCAGACCTCCGGGTGGTTGAAGGACCTCCTGGTAGAGTTGGAGACAGGGGACCTGAAGGGGAACGCGGCCCACAAGGGCACCATGGCATAACCGGTGATAAGGGTGACAAAGGTGATCCAGGTCCAGAAGGTCCAGCAGGTAGACAAGGACCTCGAGGTATGACTGGACCTGGA
>Ga0209417_1002658_pt1 | contig 26564 bp, 29 predicted proteins | sample RifGroF2_FD_184002 | JGI IMG/M metagenome (GOLD analysis project Ga0209417, IMG submission 184002) | Groundwater microbial communities from Rifle, Colorado, USA - Groundwater F2 (SPAdes) (version 2) | ecosystem: Environmental > Aquatic > Deep subsurface > Groundwater | place: Rifle, Colorado... | reverse complement strand
AATCCTCGTAGAAGCTGGATATGCTGCTGATAAAAAAGTCCTTTATATACCAAACTTCGGCGTAGAGCAAAGAGGCGGCGTAAGTATCGCTTTTTGCCAGATAGCTGATGAAACTATCGGCGAACCTCGTTTTTCAAAAGCAGACATCGTAATCGTGTTATCAGACAGGGCAATTGCCCGTTGTGAAACTTATGTTGACGAAAACACAGTTGTTGTTTATGACCCATCAATCTGCAATACAAAACCAGAGATGAAAGCAAAGGATATAATTGGAATTCCTGCAAACAAGATCGCTAATGACGAGATCAGCGCCAGGGTTTTCAATATCATTATTCTTGGCGCAGTTATACAAGCAACCGGAGTAATTGACATAAAATACGTAAAAGATGCAATGGAAGCGGCTCTTGGTAAGAAATTCAACACTAACCCTGAGTTAAGAGAAATGAACTATAAAGCTCTTGAAAGAGGGATGGCGCTTATTGGAGCAAAGGCATCGGTGTAAAAATCAAGGAGAAAAATAATGACAGTACAAAATAAAGGTATAAAAGTAGAAAACTGCGGCAAAGGCAGGGCTGACTGGTATTTATATACAGAGCTATGCAAAGGCTGCGGGTTATGCATAACAAAATGCCCGATTAATAAAAAAGGCGAAAACTGTCTCCAGTGGTCAAAAGAAGTAGGGTTATACGCTACTCCTGCTGTGCAGCCAGACCCTGAAAAATGTATTGCTTGCGGTACCTGCGAGCTTTTATGCCCTGACAGTGCAATCAGAATAGAGAAAAAGTAAGTTGACTGAATCAACAGAAAAAACAAATAAGAGAACTGTAATAGACGGCATAGTTGCTGGGCAGAGAATATCTACCCAGCAACTATTGCAGGAAATATACAAAAAGCTGGAAGAAGGTTATACAGAGTTTGAAATCAACGCTTGCGGCCAGCATGATATTGGTGGGCCCCTATGGGTTAAAGATTCGGATAAAGCAAATAAGCCTTTAAAATTCCTGGTTAAAAACCCTGGCCAGCGGCTCGGGTCTATGGGTATGGCCGGAACACAAATTATCGTTGAAGGCTCAGCTCCTGCGGATGTCGGATGGCTTAATTCCGGCGCTGAAATTATATTAAAAGGCGATGGCGGAGATACAACAGCACACTGTGCTGCAACAGGAAAGATTTATGTAGGCGGACGTGTTGGAACACGCTCAGGTGCGTTAATGAAATACGACCCTAAATATACCGCTCCGGAATTCTGGGTGCTGGAAAATACAGGTTCCTTTAGTTTCGAGTTTATGGGAGGCGGAGTAGCTGTTATTTGCGGCTATAATTGTGAAAACATGGATTCAGTGCTCGGGTATAGAAGCTGTGTAGGTATGGTAGGGGGAACAGTTTATATTCGGGGAAATGTTAAGGAATTATCAAATGACGTTTATTTAATGGACTTAAACGAAGGTGACAGGGACTTTTTGCTTCAAGGATTGCTGGTTTTTCTTGAAAAAATTGAGAAGCCTGAACTGATTAACACCCTGAGCGATATGTCTAAATGGAAAAAAATCGTTGCTAAAACCTATCAGGAACGAAATGTAAAGAAAGCAGCGTTGTCTATTAATGAATTCAGGACAAAGAATTGGATTGAAGGCGGCATATTCGGGGATGTTTTAAAAGATGATTATGCTGTGGCTGATTATGTTTCCACAGGAGATTACAGGCTTAAATTCCCAATATGGATGAACGCACAATATAGCGCACCCTGTGAATACAACTGCCCTATAGGTATCCCGACACAAAAAAGGATTTCACTTTTAAGAGAGGGCAAAGCCGACGAAGCATTAAGGCTTGTACTTGATTACAATCCGTTTCCGGCTTCTGTTTGCGGCCAGGTATGCCCAAACTTATGTATAGACGAATGTAACAGAAAATACCTTGATATACCTGTAAAAATAGCTGAATTAGGGCTTTTATCAAAAGATATAAAGGTCAAACCTCCTGAAGTACAGCTTAATGAGAAAGTAGCTGTTGTTGGTTCGGGAGTTGCGGGCCTATCAGCAGCTTGGCAGCTCAGAAAAACAGGATACCATGTGGATGTATTTGAGCAGGACAGCGTGTTTGGCGGGAAACTTATGCAGGTTATCCCTGAGGACAGGCTGGAAAGAAAAATACTTGAAACTGAACTTCAAAGAATACTTGACGTTGGGGTAAATGTTAAGATCAATACCCTGGTAAATAAAGAATTATTCAAGAAATTGCAATCCGAGTATGATGCAATAATCGTTGCATCAGGTGCGCATAACCCTGTTGTAATCCCATTTGAAGGGCATGAAAAACTGGTAAAAGGACTTGATTTCCTTAAGGCAGTAAATAAAGGCGAAAAGCCTCAGGTAGGCGAGAAAGTAGTGGTAATTGGCGCAGGTAATGCTGCAATTGACGTGGTTATCGGGGCTTACGGCATGGGAGCAAAAGAAGTCACTGCAATTGATATTCAGAAGCCTGCTGCTTTTGACAAGGAAATAAAACACGCAGAATCCCTTGGCGCAAAGATATTATGGCCATGTTTTACTGAAAAAATTACGGAAAAAGGTGTTCATCTCAAGGATGGAAGAGTGCTTGAAGCTGATACAGTGATAATTTCAGTTGGCGACAGGCCTGATTTGTCATTCCTCGATGAAAAAGAAGATGATAAAAAGATATTTAAAGTAGGTGATGTGAATAAGCTGGGTTTATTTACCCATGCAATAGCTGAGGGAAGGTATGCAGCTTTAAATATTCACAAAATGTTTACAGCACAGCCGCTTGAAGATTACACTAAAGCGCCTATGCTCCCACAGGAAAGAATTAAAGACCAATTTTACCTGCAAATGAACGCTAATAAAGTGGATGCAATGCCGGCGGAGCAGGAAACTGACCGTTGTATGAGCTGTGGTTATTGCAGGGATTGTGAATACTGCATGGAAGTATGCCCTCAACAGGCAATTAACCGTATTCAGAAAGCCGATGGCGTTTTTGAATATGTCAGTGATCCTGATAAATGTATAGGCTGCGGTATATGCGCCGGTGTATGTCCTTGCGGTATCTGGACAATGGAAGATAATCTGATTAAGTACTTGGAAGAATAGGAGAAAATATGGATTTCGCATTTATTCTCACAATTGTTGTTATCGGCATAGTTATTCTGATCAATGTATTGATTTATGGTTCAAAATTGCGGGCAGAGTCGGTATTGAAGCAACTTACACTAGAACTTGAAAAAACCGGGGAAAAAATAATATTAAAAGACAGCTGGGCAAACTTTTTTGGGCTTAAATCCCTGGGCCGTGGCCAAATACGTGGAAACGGGATTCTTGCTCTTACCGACAAGAGAGTTTATTTTGTCAGGTATTTTCCCAAAAAAGAAATAAGTATCCCCCTCGGGACAATTAAAAACGTAGAAACAGTAAAAAGCTATCTTGGAAAAAACATATTTGCCCCAATCCTCAAATTAAATTTTGACAATGAGGAAGTGGCTTTCTATGTCAGAGACGTAGAAGAGTGGATATCAGAAGTAAATAAAGCTAGACACTAAGTCTGTAAACAATGCTTAAAAGCGTTTCCTGAACCATTCCTAAAAGCAGAAAAACCACTATAGGGGAAATATCCAGTCCGCCCATAGGGGGTATCATTTTTCTAAAGGGTTCGAAAACCGGCTCTGTAAAGTCACGAATAAACTTGAACGGCTGTTTCCACCAGTCAACATTTGGAAACCAGCTTAATAAAATCCGCAAAATGAAGATAAGCCATATTATTTGAAATAATTGATCGAGTGCATGGTACAAAGTCACTGGTGATTCCTCCCTTAGTGGTTATATTCTTGAATGCTCGAGAACTGTTGAGCAGCCACAGTTATTTCTATTGCCGGGTATTTGTTCAATAAGAGCGAATAAAAGCTTTCTGAGCTTTTCGTTGTTTGCATTGAACACTTTAAGTACCTCTGAATGGCTCACGGGTTCAACGTCTCCAACTAATCCAGAGTCGTAGTCTGTAATGAGTGATATATTTAGTGTACATAATTCCATCTCACGCGCAAGATAGACTTCCGGGTACTGTGTCATGTTAATGACTTCCCAGCCCATAGCGGTAAAGAACTTGGATTCGGCTTTGGTGCTGAATCTTGGGCCCTGGATAACCAGAATTGTACCGGTTTCATGTACTTTAATCCCAATGTCTTTTGCTGTTTTTACAGCTATTTCACGTAATTCCGGGCAATATGGGTCTGCTGGGCTTACATGAGTAGTAATAGGCCCATCATAAAAAGTGTCTTTTCTATTGTACGTCTTGTTTACGAACTGGTCACATATTACAAAGTCGCCAGGCTCAACGTGTTTCTGTAGGCTACCGGCTGCGCATGGACTGATTAGTCTTGATACCCCAAGAGCCTTCATTGCCCACACATTCGCCCTGTAGTTAATAGCCTGAGGTGGGATTGTGTGGTGTTTTCCATGTCTTGGAAGAAAGGCAACTGTTTTATCGCCTATTTTCCCAAGCATTATACTGTCACTTGGCGGACCGTATGGGGTTTCTACGTTTATTTCTTCCTGTATATCTATAAAATTATAGAAGCCTGAGCCTCCAAATACTCCTATATCAGCCTTTTTACCTGGCAATTTAAACATTAATTTCTCCTCATCCAATAATAGCTTAAAACAATCCGCTTACGTACTTTCCAAGCTCATATAATACAACGCCTGTAGCAATTATAGCGAACGTAATAGCAGGAAATACAATGATTGTAAGCTTATCCATTTTCCATCCATAATTTACTTAACCAATAAATTTTAGCAAAAAAATAGCGAATCGTCATTTTAAAATGTTTGCTAAAGCTAGCAAAAATGTAACGATAGGTAAATTTTACAAAAAAAATTTGTTAAGAAAATTTATCACAGGATTTATAATGTTGGAAGAGTAAAAGTTGCAATTTTAAAAAAGAGGTAAAAATTATGATGAACGGAGTGACTCCAACGTTTAAAGGAAATTATCAACTTAAAATGAAAACTATTTCACAGGGTAATAGTTATAGCAGATATTTAGAAGATGCTGCCCCATCAAAAGTACAGGTGTTTCATGACAATGACAAAGTTACTGTTCTTACAGATGATAAACAAAATTCTATAGCGGATTATAATCTTTTAACGGGTAATGATTGGACAGACCCTCGTATTAAAGAAATTTTAACTGGAGAGCAGTATTTTAACATAGACGAGCATTTTGGCCCTTCAATGGATAAACGTATTGAGATGGCTGAAAAAAAAGGAGCAATAGATTTACGTGCATAAGTAGCATTGGTGCATAAATGCACCCTACGCTGCAAACTCTACAGGATTAGCGCCTTTAATAACTTCATTAAGCGCTCTCTTTAGCCGCAGGCAGGATTCACATTTGCCACAGTGCTTTTCCCCATCAGCATAGCAGCTTCTAAGTAAATTTAACGGCACATTGTTTTCAAGAGCAATTTTCACTATCTCTTTTTTATTATATGCAGCAAGGGGAGCCACCACTTCCGCTTTGACAAGTGTCGAGTATTGCAGGGATTCGTTTATTTTATGTATGAAAGTTTCGGAGTTATCAGGAAAAGTAGCTGCCTCTTCTTTATTTGCCCCGAATATAATGTATTTAAATCCCATGCTGTCTGCAAAACCTGCAGCAATGTTAATAAAAACACCATTCCTGTTCGGAACCCAGACATTTTTTGCTGATTTTTCAGTATAGTCCGGGTTGTCCAGCTCAGAAGAGTCAAGTTCCGGCAGCTTTTCAGCTTTATTCACCAGGGAAGTTGTGGTTATTTCTTCAAGCCAGGGTAATTTTATAACTCTGTGCTGAATTGAGTAGTGCTCGGTAATTTTTTGGGCAGCGATGATCTCTTGTTGAGCTGTTCTTTGCCCATAATCAAACGTCAAGGCAAGGCTTACATTATACTTTTCCTTTGTGACTCCAAGGCTGACCAGGGAATCAAGCCCGCCGGACAGCAGTATGATTGATTTAGTCTGGGTATTCTTCATCTTCGTCGTCTTCTTCCTGCTCTTCTTCCAGTAGTTCCATTATCTCATTTCTACAAACAGCAGGCAGGTCTTCTCTTCTTAGTAAATTTACGATAAATTCCTTTCCTTCTCTGTAATAAAGGGCACAGACAGCTGTTTTAGCCACGCCTTCATTATCATCATACATCATTAATTCAATAAGGCCGGTAATACTTCCATCATCTATTTCTGAAAGGGCTTCTATTGCGCTGGACCTGACATGCGGTGATTCGTCATGAAGCACGTTTTTAAGGGCCTGTATTCGTGTTTCCTTTTTGGGTGTTAGTCTCCCCAGCGCTTCGATTGCCCTTTCTTTAAGGTAGTTAAATTTATCGAGCATGCCTTTTTGGGTTTCCAGTATATCTATAAGTGAATCCACCGCTCTTTCATCCCCGATCATTCCCAGGGCTTTTGCAGCTGATTCTTTAAGGTAAACAGATTTTTCCTCCTCGTCGGACACTATTTTTATAAGAGGAACTACAGCCTGGGAGTTACCTATCTTCCCCAGGGCATCTGCGGCCCACAACCTTACCCTGTAGCTTTCTCCCTTATCGTTCATAACGTACATTAGAGGAACAATGGCACTTTCGTCTTTTAAAATACCTAAAGTAGTTGCTGTAGTAATTCTTACATCAAGGTATTGATCTCTGTTTTCCTTAAATCCTGTAAGCAGGTCAATTAAAACCTGCACTGAGCTTTGATCCCTGTATTTTCCAATTTCTTTCACTATAGAAGTAAGGATTTTAGGGTTTTTTTCTATACCCGCAATGTAGTTAAGTACGTAAACAGCTTCCTGCTTTTCCAGTTTTTTTAATTTTTGAAGCTTTTTATTTACTGCATCAGGCGTTTCATCCTGTTGCGGAAGGAATTCTTCTGTTAGTGATTTAAATCTTTCCAGTTTATCGTCTTGCATAATTTTACTCAAAGCAGGAAAAGTACATTTAAAAATTGTAGAACAAACACGCTGTCAGTTTATTAAATTATATTTTAAAAATAAAGTAAATAAATACGTAGAAATAACTAGTTAAAAATAATAACTAAATTAAATAAGTAATTTGGAAAGTTGACTAACACATCTGCTTATTTAATAATTTTATATACGAAGAAATTCGGCGACATGGCCAAGTGGTAAGGCAGGAGTCTGCAAAACTCTTACCCCCAGTTCGAATCTGGGTGTCGCCTTTTTTTATTGGGAATTTTTAATAATTATTAAGGCCCTAATTCCAGAATTTTCTCTACCCTGCCCGTTTCTATTATTTCATCTATCTTCTGCTTTAATTCATCCAGCTTTTCAGGTGTGTAATCTTTAAAATAAGCAAAGCTTGCGGGTATTTTTATATCAGCAGTGGTGTCGAGTTCTCTAAAACTATTATTCAGCTCAACAAACTCTCTGTAGTCCTTAAAATAATCAATCATCCTTTTATCAATCCTAAAAGGCCGATTTAAGTAATAAACGCTTGCTTTGTCGAGTTTTTCCAGATTAGCAAGTATAAAATCAATTTCTTCCTTGAACACAGGATTTATGTCGGCTTCTTTTGCAGGGTTGTCCTGTATTTCCTTTGTATTATCCTTGTACTTGTAATAAAGGTAACATCCCCACAAAATGCAGCCCAGATAAAGAGCAGCGCAGGTTTTAATCATGGGAACTACTTGCGCTTCCAGCTTTTGGAATTCAAATTTTTTCTGGTGGGGTTGCTTAAGTTTTGCTAATTCCTCAAGAATATGGGGGATTTCGTCGGGGAATTTAAGTGAGAACTTATAAAACCCGGGGTCAAAGTTTACTTTTTCTTCTTTGTGCATTGTTTTTTTCCTTCCGTTAAAATTATAATAGAATAAATTATATTGGAGAATAAATAGTGAGTAAAATTGAATACTGGCTTGACCTGGCAAAATACGATATGGAAACAGCCAAAGCAATGCATTATTCAAAAAGATACCTTTATGTAGGATTTATGTGTCATCAGGCAATCGAAAAAGCATTGAAGGCATATTATGTTAAAGCAAAAAATGAAAATCCTCCATATACCCACAATTTAACTTTATTAGCTGAAAAATCAGGCTTGTATGAAAAAATGACAGAAAAACAAAAAGACTTTCTTGATTTTCTTGAGCCTTTAAACATTGAAGCAAGATACCCTACTACAAAAGATAAACTTCTTGAAATCCTTACTGACGAGAAATGCAGCGAGTTACTAAAACTAACAGAAGGTGAACTGGCGTGGATTACAAAGAAATTATAGAAAAGGTAAAACAATATTCTCAACTTGTAACTGAGAATTTACACCCTAAAATGATTATTCTTTATGGTTCTTATGCAAAAGGAACCGCCAGGGAAGACAGTGATATTGATGTTGCAGTTGTATATGACAAAATCGGCGAAGATTACTGGAACAAATTTCATGAACTGTATAAATTGAGAAGGGGTATAGACAGCAGGATTGAACCTGTTTTGCTGGAACAGGAAAATAATGAAAGCGGCTTTTATGAAGATATATTGAAAACCGGCACAATTATATACTCGGCTTAGGATTAGAATGCGATTGAGTAACTTTTTAACATTAATAATTTCCACAATTATACTGATAGCAGTTTTAAAAATATTTATAAAACTGCTGCCTTTGTTACTTATCGTTGCATTAAGCTATTTTTTATTTAAACAATTTAAGAAACCAGGCATGGTTCAAGGCCAAACATACAAGCAGTGCGGGCATTGCAAAAAAAAGGCTGAGAGAAATGCGCTCAGTTGCGACTTTTGTGGAAAATCCCTTGAGTAGAAATAAATAGGAGAAATAATTTATGGCAAAAGATGAAAGTTTTGATGTAGTGTCCGAGTTCGATGCTCAGGAAATGGTTAATGCTGTTGACCAGACAAAAAGAGAACTCCAGACAAGGTTTGATCTCAAGGATTCAGGCAGTGTTATTGATCTGGAAGCAGGAAAATCAATCACTATAACCACAAAAGACGATTTTAAATTAAGGAATATCATAGATATTCTTCAGGCCAAAATGGCAAAAAGAGGATTAAATCTTAAAATACTTGACCCGCAAAAAGTGGAAAGCTCTCTTGGCGGAAATGTAAGGCAGGTTATAAAGCTGAAAAAAGGAATTAGCCAGGAACTTGCAAAAAAAATTGTTGCTGAGATAAAATCTACAAAATTAAAAGTGCAGGCCGCAATTCAGGCCGACCAGGTCAGGGTTTCCGGGAAAAACAGGGACGATCTCCAGGAAGTAATAAAGCTTTTAAGGGAAAAACAGGACGAATATAATGTAGCACTTCAGTTTATTAACTATAGGTAAGAAAAAATGAGTGAACTGGTAAAAACCTGGACGGAATGGCTGGTAAATTCCCGGTTTTCATATATGAATGAAACCCAGAAGCAGCAGACTTTACTGTGGCTGATTAATGTAAGGGATGAAATTCTCAGCAGGGCAAAGTTACAGCCTGGCGATACCGTCATAGATATAGGTTCAGGTACAGGATTGCTGGCGTTTGGAGCACACATGCTGCTAAACGGTAAAGGGAAGGTCATAGTATCCGATGCTTTTACTGACTGTCTTGATGCGTGCCAGCGAATAGCAGAATACTGCGGGATTACTGACTGCATAGAATTCTTACAGGCAGACGCAACAGATATTAAGCTGCCGGAAAATAGCGTGGATGTGGTGGTTATGCGCTCTGTTCTTGTCCATATCCTCAAAAAAGCAGATGCTATAAAGGAATTTTACAGAATTTTAAAACCAGGCGGCAGGATATCAATATTTGAGCCAATAATAAGGAAAAATACCCGGTATTATCAATTAATAAACCCTGGTTCTTTCCCGAATTACGCAAAGATAAAGGACGCAGAGCAAAAAATGGTAAGCGATGAAAATGACTCGCTGACGAATTTTGACGAGCTGACTCTGGAAAATAATTTCAGGGATGCAGGGTTTAAAAATATTGATGTAAAAGTGTCTATCGAGTCTTCAACCTATGAAGTCAGGGCAGAAATGATTGATCCATGGTTTAATGCCCCGCCAAGCCCCGGCAAGCCTGCACTTAAGCAAATGTTTATGGAATTTATGCCGGAGGCTGAAGTAAATGAGTTTATGGAAAATTTAAAAATAGAGCTAGGGGGAAAGAATATCACTATAAATTCCCCCGTTGCTTATATTTATGCTGTAAAGGATTAATCTATACAGATACTGCAGCCATTTCCCTGCATTGGGCAGCACATTCCCTGCAAACTCTGGCGCAATCCTTCACTTTTGAGTCATCAAACATGTCGCAATGATTTGCGCATATTTCACAAATATTCCCGCAGGTAGCGCAGATTTTGTTTGCAAGTTCAGACCCTCTGCTCATGGAGTTAATACTTGCCTGGCATATATCAATACAATCATACAAAATTGCAATATGCTTTGCGTCGCTTAGCTCGCCGCCTTGCTGTAGGCTGTATGCTGCTGTTTCTACGCAGACGTTGTGACAGTCTGAACAGGATTCTATGCAATCTCTCCACACCTGTTTTAAATTCAAAATCTTAGGCATTTTTCCTCCTTATCAGGTAATTTAAATAAAATTATTATTTCTTGATTTAATAAAAAAGAAATTCACCATGTGGTCATGGTGAATTTAAATGATAGAGTTGATTGTTGTGTTTATTAGACGGTTGCCGGGGTATAGCCGAGGATTTCCTTTAAATCCTCTTCCGGTGTTTTAATCGGGGCAATGTTGTACTTTTCAACAAGCACGTTTAATACATTAGGAGTTATAAATGCCGGTAATGACGGCCCAAGCTTGATATTCTTAATACCAAGGTGTAAGAGAGTAAGCAGGATTGCTACTGCTTTCTGCTCGTACCAGGACAGCACCATTGATAATGGCAGGCTGTTTACATCTGTTTTAAAGGCTTCTGCAAGGGCAACAGCTATTTTTATTGCTGAATATGCGTCATTGCACTGTCCAATGTCAAGCAGTCTTGGGATTCCGCCGATGTCACCGAATTCAAGCTTATTAAACCTGTATTTTCCGCAAGCGAGGGTAAGGATTACGGTGTCTTTTGGCGCTTTTTGAGCGAATTCTGTGTAATAGTTCCTGCCTGATTTTGCGCCGTCACAGCCGCCTACCAGGAAGAAATGCTTGATTTGTCCTGCTTGTACAGCTTCTACTACTTTATCAGCTACACCCAGTACTGCATTATGGCCAAAGCCGACAGTGATGTATTTTTCTTCGCTGTCTTCGGTGAATCCTTTTTCTTTAAGTGCTGCATCAATTACAGGCTGGAAATTTCTGTCAGAAATATGTTTTACACCAGGCCAGGCAACTAAACCGCATGTAAATATTCTGTGGGAGTAATTTTTAGGGTCTTGAATGCAGTTTGTTGTCATTAATATTGCGCCCGGGAACTCGTCAAATTCTTTTTTCTGATCCTGCCATGCCCCGCCGTAGTTTCCTACAAGGTGTTTGTATTTTTTTAGGCCGGGATAAGCGTTACAGGGCAGCATTTCGCCATGGGTGTAAACGTTTATGTTTTTGCCTTCGGTCTGTTTCAGGAGTTCTTCAAGGTCTTTTAAATCGTGGCCGGAAACAAGAATTGCTTTTCCTTTTACAGGCGTTACCCTTACTTTTGTTGGTTCGGGGTGGCCATAGGTGCCTGTGTTTGCTTTATCTAAAAGCTCCATAACTTTCAGGTTTATTTCCCCGCACTTTAAACAGGCGCCTAAGAGTTCATCAACTGATGGGTTTTTCTTTGTCAGCAGGCTTAATGCGCTAAGGAAAAATCTGTAAACTTCTTCGTCTTCCTGTCCAAGGATTCTTGCGTGGTCAGCGTATGCTGCTACACCTTTCATTCCATAGGTTAAAATGGCTTTAAGTGAAACGATGTCCTCGTTTTCTTCTGTAGGGATTTCTACATATTCGCCTGTTTTTACTTTTTTAATAAGCCCAACTATTTCATCATTAATTTTTTCAAGCCTTTCAGTGTCAAAATTCACGTTTGTGACTGTAGTGAATAAGCCTTCAACTATAGCTTTGTTTATTTCATTGGAAGGGGGTAGTTTTTCTGCATAATAGCCGAGTTTTTTCAGGTTATTCATAATAGAATCCTGCAAATTTGACGCTTCTGGTTTTTTGCCGCAAACTCCCATTACTGTGCATCCTGTGCCTTTTGCGGTCTGTTCGCATTGATAACAAAACATATTCACTGAATTATCTCCTTTTTCTTTACTACAACAATCTTTTTTTAATCCGAACAATTTTCCGAATATCATTTATTTTCTCCTTCTTAAACTAATTCACCTGTTATTGATATTGTATAATCCTTCATTATTATGTTCTTATTTGCTTTTTTCATTGCCTCAGTAACTATCATTTCCACGCCACCGCAGCAGGGAACCTGCATATGGACGATGGTAACCGAATTTATATTATGTTTTTCAAATATTTGAGCGAGTTTATTTACGTAAATATCAAGGTCTGAATCAAGTTTCGGACAAAACATTATTAAAACCTTGTCCTTGAGGAATTTTGAGTGGAAATTCGGGTATGCAAACGCTGTACAGTCTGCTGCTATAACCAAATTAGCATTATGAAGGTAAGTTGCGTTAGGGTTAAGTAATTTTAGTTGAATTGGCCAGTTATTGAGTTCGGAATGTTGATTCTTCAAGTCTTTTTGCATAGTCCCCGGGCATCCGCAGGGTAAAGGCTTATCCTCGTCGGGTTGTGGGATTTCAATATTGTTTAGTTTTAAGTATTCAATTGCCTCATTGTAAAATCCCTCTTCCCCGTGGTCTTTCAAGTGTTTAAGGTGGGCTTTGATTGTGTTTCTGCCAGCTTTAACCACGTTGTCCATAACTTTAAATTCATTATAAGGTTCGGCTTCTCTTTCCTCGACTGTCATTGCGTCGTGGGGGCAGGCTTTTATGCAGGCGCCCAGCCCGTCGCAGAACAGGTCACTGACAAGCCTTGCCTTTCCATCAATTAACTGCAGGGCTCCTTCCGGGCAGTCGGGGATGCAGTTGCCGCAGCCGGTGCATTTTTCTTCGTTTATATTTATAATTTTTCTTTTCATTTTTGATCTCCTATAAAGGAACTTAATTTTGTGTTTTTAAAATGGTCTTCAACCTGTGTATTCAAAGATTTTACAAGCCCGCCAAGTATGCAATTTTCCGGATCGCAGGCATTTTGTCTTTCCAGAAGGCAGCCGGATGGCCTGAATTTCCCATCTATGGCTTCATAAATATCGAGGAGAGTTACAGTTTCTGGATTTTGTACCAGTTTGAATCCGCCGCCGTTGCCTTTTATAGAGCGGACGAGGTCGGATTTTACTAGCCTTTGCATGACTTTTGAGAGGTGGTTGGCTGAAACTTCAAGGGTATCAGCTATGTATTTAACAGAAACCAGCTCATTCGGATTTTTTGCCAAAATAATCATGGCGTGCAGGCCCAGGGATGCGGCTTCTGAAATTTTTAAGATGTTTGTCATGAAATTCACTTTTTAATTTTCTAACTGGTACCAGTTTACCAATTTAAATTTTATTTGTCAAGTCATGTTTTTAATAAAAAATTTTTGATGGTATTATTTATCAGAGTGTGGTGGAAGGGAATCGACGAATGCCCAAAAGAGAAGACTTACATAAAATACTGGTCATCGGCTCAGGCCCCATTATAATCGGCCAGGCCGCAGAGTTTGACTATGCGGGGACGCAGGCGTGCAAAGCACTCAGAGAAGAAGGATTTGAAGTGGTGCTGGTCAACAGCAACCCCGCCACTATTATGACAGACGACAACATCGCTGACCACGTGTACATACAGCCTTTAAACATTGAAGCATTAGACTATATCATTAACAAAGAAAGGCCGGATGGCCTTTTACCTACACTTGGGGGGCAAACAGGGCTTAACCTCGCTATTGAACTTCACGAGGCAGGTATCTTAGATAAATACAACGTAAGACTTCTGGGAACACCGCTTGAAGCTATAAAACAGGCGGAGGACAGGGAAAGCTTTAAAAAATTAATGCAGAATATAGGCGAACCCATACCGCCAAGCACGATTGTGAATAATATAGAGGACGGAATCAAGTTTGCAAAAGAAATAGGCTACCCGATCATTGTAAGACCTGCCTACACCCTGGGGGGCACAGGGGGAGGAATTGCTAATAACGAGCAGGAACTAAGAAATACAATTTATACAGGCTTATTATATAGCAGAATCCAGCAGGTTCTGCTGGAAAAGAGTGTTGCAGGCTGGAAAGAGATTGAATATGAGGTCATGCGCGACTCCAATGATACCTGTATTGTTATATGTAATATGGAAAATATTGATCCTGTGGGTGTGCATACAGGTGACAGTATAGTTGTTGCACCATCACAAACGTTAAGGGATGAGGAATACCATATGTTAAGGACTTCCTCACTCAACATAATCCGCGCATTAAAAATAGAAGGCGGATGTAATGTGCAGTTCGCCTTGAACCCGGAAAGCATGGAATATGTAGTTATTGAGGTAAATCCTCGGGTAAGCAGGTCATCAGCTCTTGCGTCCAAGGCTGCAGGTTATCCTATAGCTAAAATTGCCGCTAAAATCGCTGTTGGGTTTAACCTGCACGAAATACCGAACTATGTAACAAAGAAAACAATGGCTTCATTTGAGCCAGCGTTGGATTATGTAGTCACTAAGATTCCCAAATGGCCTTTTGACAAGTTCTCGTATGCTGATAGAAAGCTCGGTACTCAGATGAAGGCTACCGGCGAGGTTATGGCAATTGATAGGACGTTTGAAAGTTCTTTCCTTAAAGCTGTTATTTCACTTGAAGGGAAGGAAACAGGCTTAAGAAAAGAGCATCTTTCTATGTTATCTAAGGATGAGCTTATGAAGAGGCTGGAAATTTGTGACGATGAGCGCATTTTTACCGTTGCAGAAGCTCTGAGAAAAGGCATATCCGTAAAAAGAGTAAGCATAATCACAAAAATTGACAGGTGGTTTGTTAAAAAAATCAGCAATATCATAGAAGTGGAAAACCGGCTGCAAACCGAGCCTATGGCCATAGAGCTATTGAAAAAAGCAGAATCCATGGGCTTTACAGATGTGGAGATCCAGGATTTATCAAAAGAATCAATAGAAGCACTCGATACACTACGGCGCGCGCACAACCTGTATCCTGTTTATAAGATGGTTGATACCTGCGCTGCCGAGTTTGAGTCTGCAACTCCCTACTATTATTCCACCTTTGAGCAGGAAGAAGAGAACGTTATAAGCAAGAAAGAAAAGGTAATTGTGCTTGGTTCAGGCCCTATAAGAATTGGGCAGGGCATAGAATTCGATTATTGCTCGGTTCATGCTGTATGGGCTATTCGTGAAGCAGGTTACGAGTCCATAATAATTAATAATAATCCTGAAACCGTAAGCACGGACTTTGATATTTCTGATAAATTGTATTTTGAGCCACTGTATATTGAGGATGTGTTCAATGTAATAAGAAAAGAAATGCCCAAGGGCGTTATTGTGCAGTTCGGCGGGCAGACAGCCATTAACCTTGCGCCAAAACTCCTCAAAAGAGGCGTTCAGATACTTGGAACATCCGTTGAATCAATAAACGTGGCAGAAGATCGGAACCTGTTTGAAAGACTCCTGAGTGAGTTGGGGATTCCGCAACCCAGGGGCGCAGCTGTTACAACACTGAAAGAAGCGGTAATAACCGCCAATGAAATAGGCTATCCTGTGCTGGTAAGGCCATCTTACGTAATCGGCGGGCGGGCAATGCAGGTTGTGTATACTGATGAAGGGCTCAAAGCTTATGTCAAAGAGGCTGTTGCATTGTCTTCTGAGCATCCTATCCTTATTGACCAGTATATAGAAGGGACAGAAGTCGAAGTTGACGCTATATCCGACCTGGATGATATACTAATTCCTGGAATAATGGAGCATATAGAGCGCACGGGCGTGCATTCGGGTGACAGTTTTTGCTCATATCCTACACGTACAATACCTGAACACGTTATAAACAGGCTGATTGATTATACAAAAAAACTTGCTAAAGCTCTTCAGGTAACGGGTTTAATGAATATACAGTTTGTTGTGAAGGGTGATGATGTATATGTTATAGAGGTTAACCCCAGGGCATCGCGGACTGTGCCTATTATGAGCAAGGTAACGGGTGTGCCGATGGTAAAGCTGGCTATTCAGGTTATTATCGGGGAAAAATTAAAGAATTTAGGTTATGGAACGGGCTTGCTGCCACATACAAACCTTATTGCTGTAAAAGCCCCGGTATTTTCTTTCCAGAAACTTCATAATGTTGATACAGCTTTGACTCCGGAAATGAAATCAACAGGGGAAGTGCTTGGTATTGATTCCAATTATGAAAAAGCCCTTGTAAAAGCATTCCAGGGAGCAGGTTTTACTTTCCCGGAAAAGGGAAATCTAATGGTTTCAGTTAAAAAGACTGATAAAGAGGAAGCTTTACATATTATAAGAGAATTTCAGGAACTCGGGTTTGGTATAATTTCAACCCAGCTAACTGCCGAATTCTTGAGAAAGAACGGTATATTCCCACAGGAAGTGGATAAATTTGATTTTGATGTCATTCATAACATGATAAAAAACAAGCAGATTAATATTGTGATTAACACGCCTACAATAGGTAAGGATGTGAGAAGGTGCGGTTTCAGGTTAAGAACATACGCGGAACAGTATAAAGTGCCGTGTTTTACATCGCTTGATACTGCAAAAGCATACTTACTTGCCTTGAGAACGCTCAAAAAAGGTGAAAAGGTAACTTACGACAAAATAAGCGCTTATAAAAATGAAAACGTTCTTCAACAAACTACATTACAGTAAAAACTCGGGCTTGAGCCTATTACTGCTGCCTTTCTCGTTTTTTTATTACATGGCAGTGAGTTTTAGGAATTTTTTATATGACCGTGGTTTGCTAAAAAATACAAAGTTGTCTGCTTTCGTAATTTCCATCGGTAATATTACTACCGGTGGCACAGGTAAAACGCCTGTTACCTGCGAAATAGCAAACTACTTAAACAAGCAGGGCAAAAAAGTAGCTGTCATCAGCCGTGGATACGGTGGAAAACTAAACAACAAAAAAACAAATATAATTAGCAGTGGGCGCAGCGGGGAAAAAATATATTATAATGCCGAGCTTGCAGGCGATGAACCTTACTGGATAGCTAAAAATTCACCCGGAACAGTTGTTATTACAGGCAAAGACAGGATTAAATCAGGTAAATTCGCCATAAATGAATTTAATGCGGAAGTTTTAATACTTGATGATGGATTTCAACACAGAAAACTGCACCGTGATCTTGATATTGTACTGGTTGACTCTGAAAAACTGTATGGAAATGGTTTTTTGCTTCCTGCCGGGCCGCTCAGGGAGCCTGTAAGCGAGCTAAGAAGAGCTACCAGGATAATTAAGCCTGAGAAGTATTGTGAAAAAATTAACGGAATAAATAGAGTGCTCGCCTTTACTGGCATAGCCCAGCCTGATTCATTTTTTAAGTTTCTGGAAGAACAAAGTATTGAAATAATTATAAAAAAGGTGTTTCCAGATCATTATTTATATACAGAGGAGGATATAAAAACCCTTTGTGACGAAGCGCAGAAAGTAGATGCAGAAGCTTTAATAACAACAGAGAAGGATATAGTTAAAATTGAGCCTATTCTTGATAAAGTAGGGTCACAAATCCCAATTCATGCGTTAAAATTAAAAGTAAACTTGGACGTGGAAAATATATTACAAACATTTTTACAAGGAAGGCAAAATTTATTATGAGTGAAATTCGAAGCATATCAAAGGAAGAAGTAGCAAATATTCCTTTTTTTCACGGTTTATCTGATTATGATATTGCTATTACTGCTGAATACCTTCAACTCGTGGAATTTAAGGCATTGGAATATGTCTTTAAGGAAGGAGAACATTATGGTTCAGCGTTTTTTTTAATTAAGGGAGCAGTCCAGATATTAAAACAAATGGAAAAAAACGCAAAACCAAAGGTACTGGCAGAAATAAGAGTGCCCCAGATGTTTGGAGAGCTGGCTTTGATTTCAAAAGGAACGCGATCAGCAAGCGTACTAGCCCTTGAACCTTTAACAGTTGCGGAAATTAGTTGTGATAATTTTGAAAAATTAATACTACAGCACCCGGAATTAGGGGTAAATATAATTAGAAGAATAGCTAATATAATCAGTAACCGTCTCAAAATATCAAATGCAAATTATGTGCATATATGTAGTGAAATGGAATCTAGTTTATAAAACATATGAAAATCCTTGTAATTCGATATAGATTTATAGGCGATACAATCCTGATGATCCCATTTTTAAGGAATCTCAGGTATGAATACCCGGAAGCGCAAATAGATGTGCTTGCAGGGCCGGTTTCCGGCGAGATTTTAGAGGATTGTCCTTATATTAATGAACTGATAATCTTTGATACAACGAGGAAACATCGGTATGAAAACACCGAAACAGAAAAGAAAAGCTTCTGGAGCTATGTAAAATTCCTGAGACAAAGGAAATATGACAGGGTATATGTTTTAAAACGCTCATTTTCAAGCGCTGCTCTTGCTTTCTTTGCTGGGATAAAACACAGAATAGGCTATAATACTGAGGGCAGGGGGTTTTTACTTACTGAAAGAGTTCCTTACATTAAAAACAGGCATGAAGTAGAGTGTTTCCTTGATGTGTTAAGGTGTGACGATATCTCAATCAGGGATACACACCTTGAAAACTGGATTTCGCCTGAATCCGAAGAAAAAATTGCAGGTTATATAAATGATAATGAGCTTAAAATACTTGTCCACGCAACAAGCGGGAATATAAACAAACAATGGCCGCCTGAATACTTTGCCCGAATCGTTCAATACCTTTCAAATAACCTTAGAGCAAGAGTTTATTATACAGGAACGCAGGAAGATTCTGCTATTTACGATAATATACATTCACTTATTCAGGTTCCACTGCACGTTGAGCCTGTAAACCTCTGCGGGAAACTGTCAATTAAAGATAGTACAGCATTAATAAGTAAAATGAATCTTGCTATTGGCTCTGACTCAGGAACTCTTCATATTGCAGCTTCTGTAAATGTTCCTGTTATCGGTATATATGGCCCTATGAACCCTAAAAAATGGGTGACGTGGGGAGATATCCATACACCTTTATATGCAGACCTTAAGTGTATTCCATGCGATTTGAAAAAACCGTGTCCCGATGATATTGACTGCCTTAAGCATATAACGCCTGAAAAAGTGATTGAGTCCCTTCACCTATATCTTAATTTATAAACAATAATAATCATTGTCAGTACAAAGACAACCAAATTCGCAATAATAATAGGCATTGCATTCAATAAAATCCCGTATATCAGCCAACCTAGTACACCTATAGTAAACGTAATGAACATAGAAAGAGAAATATCCCTGGTTTGCTTTGTTTTAACAACCTGAATCACCTGCGGAATAAATGAAGCTGTGGTCAGTGTTGCGGCAATGGTGCCTATAATTGAAGTACAATCCATGTTATTTGCCCCTCGTTTTTTCAAAAGCAAGAATAGCTTTTTTTAATTTTACTCCTGCTGCATATTCACCGATAGTACCGTCTCTTTTTATTATCCGGTGGCAGGGGACCAGGTATTGGACAGGATTTTTGCCTACCGCACTTCCTACTGCCCTTAAAGCGTTGTTGTTGCTGACTTTTTCCGCAATATCGCCGTATGTTGATAGTTTACCGAGTGGTATTGTTAATAATGCCTCCCAGACCTTCACTTGAAACTCTGTTCCTATGAGGTCGAGTTCTATTTCAGGGTATGACTTATGTTCAAAGAAAATTTTATTGTTAAGCTCTACAAATGCTTTATCTTTTCTGATTAAATGTGTGTTTTGCCAGCGGGAAAGCAGTTTTGCTTCTGCCAGGATGGAGTTATCGGTAAACTGAAGGTCAGTTATACCTTTTTCGCTTTTGGCAATTAATGCACTGCCAAAAGGGGTCATATTTATGCCGTATTCTATAATCATGACTAAATATTAGCATGATTTTTTCTCCGCTTCATTAATATTCTCTATTCCTTGTATAAAAGCATCCGGGTTAAATGAAATGCTGTCTATGCCCTCTTCTACCAAAAACTTTGCAAATTCCGGGTAATCACTCGGCGCCTGGCCGCATAAGCCTATTTTAGTGCCGGTTTTTTTGGCTTTTTTAATGACTTTTGATATTAATTTTTTTGTAGCCTGGTCGTTTTCATTAAACAACTCGCTAACAATTGCGGAATCCCTGTCTACGCCTAGCGTTAACTGGGTTAAATCATTGGAACCGATAGAAAAACCGTCAAATATTTCGGCAAATTCCTTGGCAAGGATTACGTTACTGGGGATTTCCACCATGACGTATATTTCAAGGCCGTTTTCGTGCTGCCTCAAGTCATATTCCCTCATAACCTCAATTACTTTCTTGCCTTCTTCCGGTGTCCTGCAAAACGGGATCATTAATTTAATATTATTTAAGCCCATTTCTTCTCTTGCCATTTTCATTGCCAGGCATTCCAGCTTAAAACCGTCTTTATATAAAGGATTATAGTATCTTGATGCGCCCCGGAAGCCGAGCATGGGGTTATCTTCTTTAGGCTCGAATTCATGCCCCCCTATTAAATTAGCGTACTCATTTGTTTTAAAGTCGCTCATCCTCACTATTACATCATTTGGGTAAAACGCAGCCGCAATAGTAGCCACAGACTGAGCCAGTTTTTCTACAAAATACTGTTCCTTGTTTTCAAAATGGTGGGTTAAGCGCTCTATTTCCTCTTTTGCCTTCTGGTCTTTGAGTTTATCAAAGTTAACCAGTGCCATGGGGTGAATTTTAATGGCGTTATTAATGATGAATTCCAGCCGCATCAGGCCAATACCGTTATTTGGAAAAAATGACAGCCCAAATGCCTGCTCCGGGTCACCCAAAATAAACATAACCTGCGTTTTTGGCATTTTTATCTTGCTTGTATCAAGTTCCTTTTCTTCCCACTTAAGTATACCGTCATAAATCACGCCTTTTTCCCCTTCAACACAGGAAACGGTAACTTCCTGGCCGTCTTTTATATTTTCAGTGGCGTTACCTGTGCCCACTACTGCAACTGCACCCACCTCCCGCGCCACTATAGCAGCATGGCTGGTTCTTCCGCCTTTGTTTGTTATTATTGCAGACGCTTTTTTTAATATAGGGTCCCAGTCAGGGTTTGTCATATCTGTGACAAGCACTTCGCCGGGCTGGAGTTTTTCGGATTCAGCCGGAGAGTGCAGTACTTTTGCTTTTCCTGCAGCAATTTTACTGCCAACACTCCTGCCTTCTGCAAGAACTTTTCCTTTTTCCTTTAAATTATATGTATGAATCTTTTTGCCGCCTTTTTTAATTGCATGGACAGTTTCCGGACGTGCCTGTACGATGAACAGTTCCCCGGAAAGTCCGTCTTTTGCCCACTCAATATCCATTGGTTTTTTATAATGCTCTTCAATAATTAAAGCCCAGCGGGCGAGGGTTTCTATTTCGCTGTCAGTGAGGATGTATTGTTCTCTTTTTTCCATTGGTGTTTCAATATTTACAATGCCTGAGTCGCTGTATATCATTGTTTTTGCTTTTGTGCCAAGGGATTTTGAGATTATGGCCTTTTTATTCATTTTTAAAGAAGGCTTGAAAACATAGAATTCATCAGGGTTAACATTGCCCTGTACCACATTTTCGCCTAAACCCCAGCTTCCTGTGAGGAAAATCACGTTCTCAAACCCGGTTTCCGTATCAATAGTAAACCCCACGCCAGCACACGCTTTGTCAGCACGCACCATCTTTTGTACGCCAATAGACAAAGCAACTTTCATATGCTCAAAATTATTATCCTCCCTGTATTTAATGGCTCTGTCAGTAAAAAGCGAGGCATAGCATTTTAGGCAGGCGTCAATAAGTTGTTCCTCTCCCTTAACATTCAAAAATGTTTCCTGTTGGCCGGCAAAGCTCGCTTCTGGCAGGTCTTCCGCTGTTGCGCTACTGCGAACTGCGACTTCCATTGGATATTTATAGGCTTTTTTAATTGCATCCTGAATTTCATCGGGAATTTTAGCTGCAAGAATCGTTTTCCTGCACTTTTCACCAATTTCATGCAAATTTGAGAACTCCTGCGTGTCGAGCTTGCTAAGAATATCCTGGAGTTTGTTTCTTATATTGTTTTTATCAAGGAATTCCCAGTATGCCTGTGCTGTTGTTGCAAAGCCGTCCGGGATATTTATGCCTTTGGAGGTTAATTTCTGGAACATTTCGCCGAGCGAGGCGTTTTTTCCGCCGACCTGGGCCACATTTTCCATACTTATCTCATTAAAATTTAATATGCATTCGGACATTATATATACTCCTTTTAGCCCTCCTTGCGGATTTAAAATTGATAATACCGAATTAAATTTGTAATTAACATTGGTTAATAGGAGAAAAAGGTGAGAGAAAGGAAAAATTATGCCGGAATTTTCCAACCCGTTTACAGGACTAAATGCGGATAGAAAGCTTACAAAAGATGAATTAGTGAGAGCTATAAGGTTCAGCATTGCCGCTGAATACGAGGCTATCCAGATATATATGCAGATCCACGACTCAATTGACGACAAAGTCGCTAAAAAAGTGCTTGCGGATGTTTCTAATGAGGAAAAAGAGCATGCAGGCGAGTTTTTAAAGTTATTAAAATACTTAACCCCGGAGGAAGAGGAGTTTTATAAGGAGGGTGAGGAAGAAGTTGAAGAAATGATGAAAGATATAGAAAAATAAGGAGGAAAAATATGAAAGCTGCACTGTTTAAAAACAAAGGTGATATTGAATTTCAAGACACAGCAAAACCCAAAATCCAGGATCCGCTTGACGCTATAGTCAAAATTAAAGCTACTTCCATATGCGGTACGGATATGCATATGTACCATGGCCTTGTCCCGTTTGAAAAAAACCATATCCTTGGCCATGAATTTGTTGGGATTGTTGAAGAAGTAGGCAATCATATCAGCAGGGTAAAACCCGGCGACAGGGTTGTGGGCACTTCCACCATCGCATGCGGATGGTGTTTTTATTGCAAGATGGGGTATTATGGTCAGTGTGATAATGCTAACTCTAACAAAAGCTCAGCTTACTTTGGCAGTCCTGCAAAAGCAGGCGGTTATCAGGGAGTTCAGGCGGAATATGTAAGAGTTCCTTACGCTGATACTGTTTTATACAAATTACCTGATGAAATAACCGATGAGCAGGCAGTTATAATGTCTGATATATTCCCAACAGGCTATTTCGCCGCTGACATGGCTGAAATTAAGCCGGGTGAAAGCGTAGCGATTTACGGAGCAGGGCCTGTAGGCCAGATGGCTGCTTTCAGCGCGAAAATAATGGGTGCATCACGTATTTTTATCATTGATGAGTTTAATTCCAGGCTGAAAATGGCGCAGGAACACGCAAACGCCATACCAATCAATTTTTCTAAAAAAGACCCTGTCAAAGAGATTATGAAAGCCACAAATAATGACGGGGTCGATAAAGCCATAGAAGCTGTAGGGGTCGAGGCGCACACAGGTTTAATTGAAAACATTGAAGAAACGCTTAACCTTGAACAAAGCCCGGCAAAAACGCTCCGCTGGGCTATAGAATCCGTGAGAAAATGCGGTGTTGTTTCTGTTGTGGGGGTATTTTCAGGTAATGTTAACAATTTCCCTATAGGTACGCTTATGGAAAGGAATATCACGTTCCGGGCAGGGGTTTGCCATCACAGAAAGTACATGGAGACGATTGCCAACCTGATTAAGTCAGGACAGGTTGATCCAACGTATGTATTGACGCATCGTTATAAGCTTAAAGACATTGATGAAGCCTACGAGATGTTTGATAAAGAGAAAAACAAATGTGTTAAGGAGCTGATAGAAGTATAAATATCTTACAATTTATAAATATAGCCGTGATGCGGGTAAAAATTTTTTTTACCCGCATTTATAATGCATAAATGGCTAAAATAAATATTTTAGTAGCAATAGATGATCCCGACTGGTCAAGTATCCTTGTCCATACACTTTTTAATGTTATTAATAAGGAAAACTCCAAAATAATCCTGTTAAACGTGCTGGAAACAACACCAACGGAAAAGGAATATTTTTACAGGAATCCTGAAAAATTTATCAGCCAGGAAGCTAAAAAGGCGAAATTTGCATATATTGAAAATTTCCTGGAAATTAACAATTTTGATTATTCATTTATTTTTGAAGAAGGCGATGCCGCTGACCACATAGTGAATACCGCCAAAAATCTTAAAATAGATATGGTAGTGGTGGGCTCTCACAATAAAAAAATCTTTGAAAGGCTGTTTTTGGGCAGTGTTGCATACAAAGTCCTGCGATTAAGCCCGTGTTCTGTCTTGATTGTAAGTAGTAAGTACCATATTCATAACGTCAGGAAAAAGGAATTTAACGTGCTTCTGGCTGTTAACGGCTCAGAACCTTCACTAGATGCCGCAAGAGAGCTTGGAGACATAATTGATACTAAGAGAGCAAAGGTTTATGTCCTTAATGCAAGGATTCCCGCGTATGATATGATTCCGCCTGAATCTCAGGTTTTTGTTGATATTGATAAATTGAATGAGGAAGCAATGCATGTCTCGCAGGAAATGTTGGATAAAGCAGCCAAAATATTGGAAGAAAAAGGTCTCTCTTCTATAGAAAAGCTCAGTTTATGCGGCAAGCCGGCACCTGTAATACTGGACTATGCGGAAAGGAATCCCATTGACCTGATAGTCATGGGTTCTCTTGGCAAAAAAGATGTAACCAGGTTGCTTTTAGGCAGTACAAGCGCGAAAGTGACTGAACGATCAGAGGTTCCTGTACTGGTTATAAAGAAGGTGTAAGCTTATATATATGGAATTCAGAGGGTTGCAACACGCTGAAACAAAGCGAATTTCCATTTAAATTTTGGATTTCCGTTTTTTCTTCAAAATCTTTTAATTCGCTGTTGTAAACAAATTCCGACACAATGGTGCGGTTTTGCGGCACTGTGACTGTTATATCCTTTAGTGGATCATTTTGTACCTGCGTCCATTCCTCATTTATTTGCAAAGTTTCGATTGGTGGCTTTTCATGAGCTACTATCATAAGATTTGCATTATCTATAAGCCAGCTTACAAGCCCTGTATCTTTGTTACAGTGATGAATGCTGGCTTTTGCATTTGATATATTTTTTGCAAACCTGTCTATAGCATCAAATTTAGCGAAAAAGTCATAATTCTCTGCTCTTTCCATGGATTCTTCAGCGCAAATAACCTTTTCAATGCCGGTTTTAGTAAAGGATTCATCCCCGTCAAGGAATAGTACCGGCCTGTTTGCCCATTCACCGCCCGGTAAAAACTTCAGTTTGAACCATTTAAACAAAGCGCCGTCCTCACCTAGTTGGCCAGGGTACTGGTTTATTGCGCGGAATTCGCCGTCCTGGTTGTTGTATGCCTTAAGGATAGACATTTTTCGTGGAACACCGTATTTTTTATTGTATTCTTCCAGTTGCTTATTATCTTCAATAATCCTGGAAACGTCTTTCTGGTACTGCGATATAATGTCATTTCCCCAGAGAACGTCGAAGCCCATTTCTTTGTGGTATTCCTTATACATATTATCCCAGAGCATATACTCTGCCAGGGTCGCAAAGTGGGGTACTACGCTTTTCATTTCAGCATTCAGCCGTGCTAAAACTGTTCGTGGCGCTCTGTAACTGATTGGAACAAGATTTTTTTCTGAAACTTTATCTGCAATATGGTCTATGTGGTCAACCCGGAACCCGTCAAAATTATAATCTTTTTGCAGTTTTTTAAGTAAGTTGATGAAGAATTCAATTACATTTTCGTTGTATTCGCCGTCTTCCAGGCATACAAAGTAGTACGGTGTCTGGCAGTCAAGGTTTGCATAATGAGTTACGTCATTATCTTCGTGGTCGTAATGTTTAAACATTGGATGGCCGCCGTCATCACTCATTCTATCGAATACAGGTGTGCCCGCAGAGTTCCACGCTCCGCCGGGTGCCGGCCATAATCCTTCTTTAATCAGCGCACCTATCAGCATTCCGTGCTGCTCGTTTGAAATATCATCTTCTTTTGTTGCATTTACAATACTTTTAACTTTTTGAACAATTGTCAGCTGATTTTCTTTTCTGAGCATAAGTTCAGACATCTTGCGCTTTTCAGCTTCGTCTTCTATGCCCTTAAAGTCATTTATACTGAACCACCTTGCAACATGAGGATTTGCAAGCACTATTTTTGAGAAACGGCCTGTTTGAGGGAGTACATCATATATAACAGGGTGTCCTGCAAGCTGACACAATGCTATAAATGCGCGCACCTGGTCTTTTGCGCAAAGGTTAATGGATTCATCCTTAAGGGCTTCACTTACGCCGCTGTGTTTTGGAATGTATGCACAGCCGAATTCCCGCGGGTGGAAAGGGATTAAGTACACCGTTGTGGCCATAACTCCTTGTTGTGGATTGCCTGACGGCAGGATAACAAGT
>Ga0209417_1002657_pt1 | contig 26569 bp, 22 predicted proteins | sample RifGroF2_FD_184002 | JGI IMG/M metagenome (GOLD analysis project Ga0209417, IMG submission 184002) | Groundwater microbial communities from Rifle, Colorado, USA - Groundwater F2 (SPAdes) (version 2) | ecosystem: Environmental > Aquatic > Deep subsurface > Groundwater | place: Rifle, Colorado... | reverse complement strand
AGAACAAAGATAAAAATGAAGAGAAAAACAAAGAAATAAGAGAACGCGATAACTAAAAACACAATAACTTTTTAAACCAACCGCTAAAAACTGTAAAAAAGGGTTTTTCAGCGGTAACTAATTAGAGCTATCTCCTAACATAATATTATTATAAAATACAGCGGGATTACAATGATTATCTGACGATAGCGAACCGAAAGAAATACTACGGACATTATCAACTTCGCCTGAGCAAGGCCATTCGCTTTTAATTTACTACTATGGGGGCACCGGGCTTCTTAGGTTACCTTATGTTGGATTTCCGGTAAACTCTTAAATACAAATAAATACATACGCTTAGAAAGCCTATCGCGAAAATGTATTTTATTTGTAGCGGCAGTTGTTTAATTCGAGTCGCATACCATAGCGCTATTATATTTCCTAAAAGTGAAATAAATAAAAGTCGAAAACTTAATCCTGCCACAGTATTAGACTTATAGGTTTTTATGATCTGAGGTATGTAACAAATAGTAAATAATATGGTTGCTGTCCATCCTAAAATGTCTGTTAAGCCCATATAGCCACCCTCTCTACGGTTTTGTTGACAATCAGCACTGTTTTATTAAAAGATTACGGAAGTTTTCGCGCCTATTATCTCTTCTGAATTATCGCTTGCTTGCCCACGCAACAATGCCAGCGCTTGTTTCTAGCCTAGTAAATTGCGTGTCTTTAAAACCAGTTTTTTTGAGCATACCGTCTAATTGCTTTCGATTAAATCTTAATTCTACAGGCGCGCCGAAACGGTCAAAAATATCTCCTTGCAAAGAAAAAGGGCTTTTCCCAAAATTAAAAGGAATGTGCGTGGTCAATTTTCTGGTTTTAGGAAAAAGCCCCATGAGCCAAGCGGGGATAGTAAAAAACATAAATATTATAGGTGATGCGATGACCGACAACGCGTATACTAACCGCTTGTTCATTCTTGAGGTTATTTTGCGCACCATGCTGATAACCTGCAAAGGACGCCTTTTCCATATATTATCCTTATGGTCTTCGTAGACATATATAGATGCTTTTCCGTTTTGTCTAAGCACTCTGTTCATCTCGGAGAAACATCGTTCCGGATCCGGAGTATGATGCACCACTCCGAAGGAATAGCAAAAATCAAAAATATCACCCCTTAATGGTAGGTTTAAGGAAGACGCCCTGATAATGTGCACATTCTCATGTTTCCTGTTTAAATATCCAGCCGCGTATACCCCTTCACTGACATCAAAGGCGATAATCTCTACTGAAGGATTTTCTTTGGCCATGATGTGCGTATCAAGACCTGAACCGCAGCCAACCTCAAGCCCGAGTTTACCCTGCACAATTTTCCCGGGAAGCACTTCTTGCATTTTATTATAGTGGTACCTGGGCGTTTCGTTGCGCTTGTCTATCTTTTTCCAAAGCAAAGAATATGTTTTAGCAGTTGCCTCCGTGAGATAATTTTTATCTGTGTTTTTTGATGATAATTGCGGCTTTCTGAAATCAGGAATATCTTGAGATATTTCATATGAAACACTGCAGTTGTTACACATAAGAACGCCTCTATTTACCTGCATCTGATGACATTCGCGGCATTTTTGCAAAGGAATATGTGGATTTTTGATATTGAAGCGGGAGCAAAAATAAGTACATGAGAATTCACAGGGTTCTCCTCGGGAAAATTCAGTCATGGTTGTTTCATCCACCTTAACTGAAAAAGTGTCTGCGCAATTAAAACAAGTAAGGAAATCTAATAATCTATATCGCATACGTTTGATTTTATTTCATTCTAAAGACACATTTTTATACGATAAAGCGAAATTTTTATTTTCCTGCAAAAAACAAACAAGTAAAACGCTGGCACTTTAGGCAATAAAGTAAACACCGCAAGCGCGGCTGAACGGATGTTTAGATTATAGTATATCGACTTTTTGTAGAATTCCTTATATTTATAATTATTTCGCGCAAGAAAGGCATTACCCAGGAGCAAATAAATATTGGATTTTCTTTTATATGCTGTATGCCTATCTACGGCATCCTGCAAAGAGAATTTTTCTATCACCTTTAGGTATTTCATGCAGGTAACGCTATAATCTTTACTGATATTGCCCGCATGCGCGCGGCACTCGCTAAGTATCTCAGGAATGCGGGCAACCTTATAGATTCTCGCGATTCTTAACCACAAGTCGTAATCTTCGGCAGCTTGCCTAAATTCAGGATTTTCGTCAAAAAACCCAACTGCCTCTAGGCATCGCTTACGCACCATTACGGTAAGACAGGGAATGGCATTAAACAAAAAAAGCTTTTTAAACGTGAATATCGTGACTTTTTTCCTAAATGAATGCGATGTCACGCCTTTATAACGCGTATCTCCAAACATAGTCGCGTATCCAAAACATAAGCCTATATCAGGATAAGATTCCATAAAAGCGATTTGCTTTGCGAGTTTATCTTGTAACCATAAATCATCATCATCGCAAAAAGCAACGTATTTGCCTCGTGATTCCTTAATCCCCAGGTTTCTCACTACCGCGGGTAAGCCTGTGTGGTTAAGTTTTATAAATCGAATCCTGGGGTCAGAAAAGGAGAGTACCCTAGATTCCGTTTCATCGGTTGAGCCATCCGAAACCACGATTAGCTCAAAATAAGGATATGACTGCCGCAAGATACTCTTTATGCTCTGAGATATCAAACACGCCCTATTATAGGTCGCAACAATCACGCTTACAAGAGGATTGTTGCCGATTAGGATTTTCTCCCAGCGGGGCAACATATTGTCCAGATACCAGTAGTTTTTCACAAATGCCCTATATTCATCAGTGGTATGCAACGAATAGCCATTAATAATTCGAAACACGGCCTCAGTAAGATCTTTTGCGGTTTTCACCTTATGGTAAAAATCTGAATAATCAATTAGAGGATTAACCGCAATTGAATTGGGAAAAAACGGAATAATCACCTCGCAGCCGAAAGCCAGCGCCTCTATGGCAACACTGCTAGATGGAACCAAGACTACTCGGGCATGCTTAAGGCACTCCGATACGGCTTCGTCGCATAAATAATAACCCGCCCGCTTCTGTTCTATTTTAAGCTCTTTGAATATCTTCCCAAGAGGCAAGCAGACGTGCGACTTGAACCATATTTCAAAAGTGCTTGCTTCAGGAAAAGCAATATTAACTAATGCAAGTAAGGCGCGCGATTCAGCCTTATCGCTGGAGCCTATTACCAATAAGACAGGCCGATCCTCTCTGGCCAGGGGCGTCGAAGAAAAAATACTGTTAAGGTATATATAACGCGTGGCTTCAACTTTAACAAGCCCAGAATAGCCCGAACTCAATAAAGCGGAAAACGGGATCTGGCCGTTAGATGCCAGCACATCCGGCATAGGCAGATCGGATGCTTCACCCGAAACAGCGGTTTCTCTTTGGTCGCAGAAAAGATTGAGTAAATTTTTAGGAACAGTGGAATGCTGGAATCCGATACTGCGCACGTGAGGACTGACGTAATTCTTGGCAGCGTTCAATGCTTTCTCCCATGATTGCATCTCGCAATAATAAAGGCAATCGCTGACAAGGGAAACCTTTGCGAATAATTCCCGAAAAATAAAATAGTGGATTATCCCGCTTACTCCAACCGCCCCTGTGAACGATTGCTTCCAAAGGGATTCAATAAGGATATCTGATGCTTTTATGACTGGCTTGCCAAAAAGTATTGTCTTATCCAGCCGCTTAAAAACATATCCGCTTATTAATAACTGTCTTGCCCATAAGAACAGGCTCTTTAAGAATACTCTGAAGGTAAAAAACTCTTCCGGGATAAAAAAATCCTGCTTGAAACTCTTTACCCTGCGGATAAAATTATAAAAATTTCTATCCCTCAAGGGCACATAGAGCAAAATCCACACAAGCGGTATATTTAAATCTTCTATCCTTTTCTGAAGCAGAGGGTCGTATTTATGAAAAAGTGTATCGGCGTTCTTCGAGCAGTCTTCGATTACCGCGGAATACGTAACCAAAAGAAGCGCTCTATTCAAAGGCAGGCGATTTCGGTATGAGCCTAGATATCTACGGGCAAGAAATCCCCGCCTAAAAAATTGAAACGCAAAAGCAATTCCTAAAAGAGCATTGCCGACAATGCCTTGCTCCAGCAAGGTATTCTTAATTCGTACTTTAAAATCTTTATTTTCGCGAAGAGTGCGTATCCGTATTGAATTGCAAAAATTACTGGCCAGCGACATAACGGCCTGTCTCATCAGACTATCCGAGATTACGATTATGCAGGAAATATATTGATTTCTTTGGAAGAGACTATTGATCGCGCGAAGCTGGGCAATCTGCAAAAAAATACCTGTCTTAAGCGTATTTTTCTCGGAGAGAAGGCTAAGCCACCAGGTGCTCAGATTACACCCCGGCAAAACAAACCAATTCTTGACTTTATCAGTATCAACCACAGATTCGCCGATATCAACCAACCAAGTGTTTATTCCGGCACGCACGATTTCAAACTGTTCACCTATAAGGGTTACCGAATCTAGATAGCTAAGAATGAATCTATTATCCTGTTTTTCCCCGGGTTCAAGCAAAGTTGTTATGGAATCAGTCAGAGAAAAGATATCCGCTGATTCCGCGTTAGAATTTACAAGAGCGCTTCGGATGTATCCCGCGGGCGCAGGGGCATCTAGAATAATTAATGATTTCATAACTGAGCTAAAATAGCGCTAAGGCTTGTCAGGTCTCTGACTTTAAGGCAATCGACATCATTAAATATGTCTTCGTTATCGTGTATCCGGGCAATAAACTTGATTCCATTATCTTTGGCAGCTAAAAAGTCACTTAGAGCATCTCCTATAAAAAGCGCTGTGCGCGCTTCAATCTTTTTCTCGCGTAAGGTTTCTCGCACAGCGTCACTTTTTTTCCAAGGCGAACCGTATACAGCAGTAAAATAACGATCAATCCTCCTTTTCTCTACTATTTCTTTTATCTCTTCTTGTGGGGTAGCTGATACAATAAAAAACTTATACCTATCGGCATACTTCTTTATAAATTCCTGAGCCCCTTTTACGTAGGGAGCCTCAATCACCCCCTCTTTTACAAGACTAGTGAACGCATCGCAGAGCGCGCGGGATTCCTCTTCGCTTAACGGGCGCCGGAGTATCTCTTTATAGATAAACTTGAATTTTTCATATCTCGACACGCCGGCATTCCGTAGATGATACTTTACGATTTTCTTCGTCGTTTCTTGTCCTTCCGGGGCGAAAAGCCGGGCAAATGCCTTTGTCTTTATTTCAGTTGACTCGACTATAATCCCGTCAAAATCGAAGAATACTCCCTTAATCATCACATACACCTATCACTGGACATGGAGTTCCGTCAGGACAATTGTTTAGCAGCGGAATTACTATCAATTCCTTAAGCTTTTGTAGACTGATAGGAATATACATATCTTCTATAATGAGAACAGCGCTACGATTACGTCTTCCGGCAGCAAGCAGAACCTTATGTGTTTGCCGGCCTGCATCTCTGTGAGTATACGACGAAACAGAGACGCAATCAATGCCAAGCGCCCTAATTCCCGGCTGTTCTTCCCGAAGCCATGCGGCACATTGCGGAAATATATACGGCTTCCTGTTACAATATACGGGTGCGTTTCTCTGCCTTATCGGGAAAAGCCTGTTCGTATCAAAAGCGCATCGGGAACCTTTCTCCCGATGCCATTCTTTATATCATCTATGCTGATACCTTCATCGGGATCTTTCAGGCAATCAATGATAAGTGGCCGTCGAAAATGCAATTCCTTATCGGAATACCTGTCTATAGCCTTGCCCGAATTGAAGAAATGACGTGGGGCATCGATATGCGTGCCGCTGTGGTTTAACATACATACCAGAGATGTATTGCATGGACTATCGTTCCCAATTATTTTTATTCGCTTTTCCGTGACCAGGGGAGTTCCGGGATAGAGGGGGGTACTGCTATCAATGCGACAAGAAAGCCTGACGTAACGTTTCATTTCTTCTTCGCGGGAGCCAGCGAAATTTTGCCATGTATTTCTTCCAGAGTTTTTAAAAGCCCCTGGCCTAGATCAAGGTAGGTTTTACTCATGTAGCGTTTTGCTAATTTTGGAGCGAATGTATAAGGGGTTATTTCATAATGATAATTTCCCTTCGGCTTGGAATAGCGTATCTTTATTTGGTTGTCAAGTATTTCTTTAATCATAAGGAAAAGGTCTTTGATCTTCATTTGTTGATTACCGGTGATAATGACATACTGGTTCATAAAGTCATCTCCTAATATTTCTATGCTGCAGCGTGCAGCGTCATAAGCATGGATATATTCCCTTATTTCCTCGCCGTCACCTTCCCGTAAAATTTTCTTTTCTACCAGCGCTTGCCGCAAAACCGAGTAAATAAAGTTATTTTTATCTGCCCGGGGGCCGTAGAGCGACCCGTAGCGGATAATCGTATACGGCAATCCGAAAATCTCTTTGTAATTCTCGATCAGCAATTCACACGCCTGCTTTGTGCTCCTGTAGAAAGATCCGGATTTACTATATACATATATTGAACTGGCGAAGATAAAACGCTTGACGTCCGTCTTCCTGCAAGCATCAAGAATAACTGTGTTGCCCAGTATGTTGGTTTTAACGCTTTCAATCGGCTTCCTGCTTGCTTCTTCTATGTCCGCGATAGCAGCAAAATTATAGACATAGCCGCTACCCTCAACCGTTTTCCTGACCAAACCCTCATTTAATATATCTCCTACTATCATCTTCTGTGAGTACTGCAGGAAAGGAGACGGTTTCCTATCAAAAATTGTAACGTTATGTCCTGCTGCCGTCAACGCGTCCGCCACATGACTGCCGATGAATCCCGAACCTCCGAAGACAACTACTTTCATTTATTCCTCCAGTCCTTTTATAACATTCTTGACAGCTTCAAACTCCATTGCTACCCTCGCCTCTTTTGCGTATGAGCCAATATGGGTAGTAAGGATTGTATTTTTCAATACCCTTAATTTTCCCTGATACGGCTCATCGTTGAACACATCCAACGCAGCCCCGGCAAGAAGCCCTCTTTTGAGATAATCGTAGAGAGCATTTTCATCCAGTATGGTTCCACGAGATACGTTTATCAAAAAGGCACTCTTGCGCATTGCCTTTAGCTGATGCCTTCCGATGATCATATCTTTTGCGGAGGCGTGGATGGATACAATATCAGCCCATCCAAGTAGTCTTTCTATAGGCATCTTCCGGTAACCTGACAGCCCGCTTTTTACCCGGGGATCAACGAACCTTACCTCGCATGAAAACGGCTTTAATAACCCAGCTACCCTTTTTCCTGTTCTGCCAAAACCTATAATTCCTACTCTCTTACCCGACAAGAGATTACCCATCGGCTTCTCCCACACTCCGGCCCGGACTAAAGCGTCAATCTGGTTAATTTTTCTTAAAAGAGATAGCATTAACCCAATAGTTAGCTCGGCGACTGCCTGTGTTGGCGCCGCCGGCGTATTAAAGACTTTGACGCCTAATCTTTTAGCCGCTTCTATGTTAATATTATCTATACCCGCACCACAACGGGAGATCACCCTCAACTGAGTAAGCCTTAATAAAACTTCCTCAGAAATAGATTCCGTGCCGGCAATTAAACCGGCGGCATCTTTGGCAAGGCTGATGAGTTCATCCGGCTTAAGTTTGCGGCGATACGAATTAAGAGCTACCCTATATCCTTTTTCCCTGCAAAACCTAAGAGGGGCGGTATCGTATTCACAGAAGGAAGTAGTGGTAACCGCGATTTTTCTCAACTAAAATACCTCTTTCTATACCGCGCGCTCAATTCTCTAAACACCCTGTCTCCTTGCGCGTCGAGCTGTTCTGCCTTTCTAATAAGGTTAAAATCCTTTTTAGGAAACTTGACATAGAGAGGAAAAGTTCTTACCAGTCCGCTTATTTCTTCAGGAGACATGGATGGCATTTTTAAAATGCTATGCCTCCTGATATCGGCGGAATTATCATCTTCAGAAATGTAGCCTTTCTCTAAACAATACTGCCTTAAATGTGACCCCCGGTAAGGCGTAAAGATGCATACGGTTATGCTGTTCGCCTTGATAGCGCGGTTAAGTTCTATCGTGTCAAAGACGTCTTCGCGTGTTTCATCAGGAATACCAATAATATTATTCACGCTCACCGGGATTGAGGAACGTGCCATTATCTCAAACGCGCTGATAATCGCTTTATTAGAAATGCTTCTCTTTAAAACTTGCCTCCTGATGCGCTCATTACCACTCTCTATCCCGATAGTTATCCTGTCACAGCCTATGTTTTCCAGTATCTTGATGCGGTCTTCCTTGATAGTTTCGGGACGCGTCTGAAACCAAAAGGGAATTTTTATCTTATGATAGAGCGACGCAAATGTGGCGAATTCCACATTGCTTAAAGAGAGAAATGTTTCTGAAGTAAAATATACATACTGCAAATCGTAACATTCTTTGTAAAACTTGATTTCTTCAATTACCCGCTCAATATTTTTTTTTCTGTAATACATTCCTGCGGATTTATACTTCAACTTCAGTGTAGGAGCGGCGCAATAGGTACAGTTAAAAGGACATCCGCGGCTAAACTCAACAGGCAGCATTTTATACACTTTACCCTGCATCGGCCTGTAGAATCGTTCCTTTTCATAGATGCTGAAATCCAAATAAGGAAGCGAATTCAAGTCGGTTAAGCCGCGCAAAGGGTTCCGTATTATCAAGGGGCTTTTTTTAAACCATATCCCCGGGACGTCCGTATAATCCTTGCCCTGATGCATCTTTTCACATAGTTCAACGAGGGCGTTCTCGCCTTCCCCTATACAGACCATATCAACGGCGTCATTACTGATGACTTCTTCGGGAGCAAGGACCGCCCGCACACCGCCGACAATGGTCGGCACTCCCAGGTTTTTGATCTTACTCAATAAGGTGATGCCTAACTTATACGTATCGTCAACCACGCTTAAGCCGATGATATCCGGTTTGTAGCCTATGACCGTACCGCGGAAATCCTCAAGGATATCCGAATCCTTATAACAAATGCCATATTTCGAAAGGTCAAAGCTCCTCAACTGTAAATGCTCAACCCGCACCTCGTCTCCGCACTCAGTATCAGTCCGATAATATGTGGTATCAAACAACTTTACCTCAAAACCTTTTTGCTTCAACACCGCTGAGAGCACGGAGATATTTACCGGAATAAGATTCTCCATCATCTTATTGGCGTAGACGAGCAGCACTCTGAATTTATTTTTCTTAGAATAACGGGTATCTATCATCTGGGATTTCTTTATGGGCCGTATCTTTTTTTGCTAAGACTCTATATAAAAAATAAACGGCTGTAAGAATAACGGCAACTATGATAACAAAGATTACTGTTTTCATTTTAAACCTAAATTATCTAAAAGAGCCTGGGCAACATAGCGGTTACCCGCGTCGTTAAGATGCGCACGGTCAACGAATATCCATTCTTTATCAGGAATACATTTAGACAAGCAGGCATTTACATCCAGGAATCGAACAGCATTAGTTTCACAGACCTCCTTTAATGATGAAGCGAACCATTGATAAAGCTCTAAGTTAATCTTATCTTTAAGGACGCGGAAATGGTTCTGCGGATTAAGATCGAGTTCTGCAAATAATGCTTCCTCTTCTTTTGATAATTTTTTGTTGGTCCAATTGGCGAACGGTTGTAGCGCGTAGAATATTTTTATGCCCTGGGCATCGCAAAAGATTTTCCAGTGGGCGATGTCCCTTTTTAAGATATCTAAAATATGCTCTTTGGTATCGCCGCAACAAAAATGATGTTGATTATGTTTGCTTTCTGCGCGTCTGCCAAAAGCGAAGCGAGCTAACCGTTTTCGGAACGGCAAAGCTGTCTGACACATTGCCTGGCGATACTGAAGGGAAAAGAAAAATGGCCCGAATTCATCAAAAGTGCTGCCCGCCGCATAATGAAGAATGAGATTATTTATTCCGCTTAAGACTATGATATTTCCAATATCCTTTAAATGGCGGCGGTGAAAAAGAAACAAAAGGAATTCCTGCGTGGAATTGAAGGCACGACCTCCGAAATTAAGCCATAGTTGTCCGGTCATGCCACTTAAAATAGACGGTATGGTCATCGCATCGCTCGTAGCGCCTACGCCGAACGCCAGTGAGCCGCCGCACAGCAGATTTACCATCCGATTGCCGATATGATCAAAATCTCCTATAATTCCGCCAACTTTGTGTGTAATCCTGAACCCACGGGAATCGGTGTTCACTGTCGACGAGCTATAGCATGGATTGTGAAAATACATCAAATAAGGAACCCAGGACTGCTCAAGCCTATCATATTCAGCCATCTGTGGTGTAAGGGCATATCTGACTCGCATATGAAAATCACGCTTAATCATTTTTCTTAAAATCATCTTCCAGCGCTGACATCGCCAATACTGAATGGTACCTGCCATTTTTAAAAAAGGCCTCCCGCAATAACCCTTCGATTCTAAACCCAGAAGCTAAGGCGGATCTTTTTGAAGCGGTATTTACCCTAAAAATGAAAGCGCTGATCCGATGCAGATTTAACACATTAAAACCGTACCATGTTGCCAGATTCCAGGCTTCTTTCCCGCAGCCTTTCCCCCAAAACTTCTTTTCTCCAATAACAATCCCTAATTCCGCGGAGCGGTGAATCCAGTCAATTTTATGTATGCCTACACATCCGATATGTCTATCTGATTTCTTATCAACTATCGCAAAAAGAACGTCATTTTTACTTTTTAAGATGCTGTGAAAATATTCGCGCTGTTTTTGCCGAGTATTCGGAACAATCCCCTTATTCTGGTATTTTGTAACTTCCCAATCATTAAACCATCTATACCAGCATCCCCTCAAGTCTTCTGTCTTCGGAGCCCTAAGATATATTTTCTCGCCCTCAAGAAACACATCTTTTTTCATGCCGCCTCCATATCTTAGCAAAGACTTTCCAGAAGGACTCCATAATCTTCTTGTCTGCCACGGTCACGCGGATATAATCCTTAAGAAACTCATGGGTAAAGCCCGCGGCAACGAGGATATTCTGCTTTGCCAATTTTTCTTTTATCACAATCGGGCTCACGCGGCATCTTATAAGCACAAAATTCGCAGCTCCCGCGATATATTCGATACTGCTTTCCTGTAATTTCTTTACCAGATAGCCTTTACCTTCGTTTGTTTGCGCTATCATCTTTTTTATCAGTGCGGGCTCATCAAGCAACCTCTCAGCAAATAAGACTCCAACGCTGTTAACATCAAACGACGGCTTTACTTTGTACAACCCTTTTATTATTTCAGGACAAGCGGCTGCGTAGCCAACACGCAAGCCGGCAATGCCGCAGAGCTTTGAGAACGTCCTTAATATTATAAGGTTGCGATAACGATTAATTTTATGTATTAGTGTATGCGAATAAAAATAAAAGTAAGCTTCATCAATAACTAACAGCACATCATTATCGCGGGCTTTACGCGCTATCTTAATAAGTTCCCGCTGAGAAAAAATACTACCAGTAGGGTTGTGCGGATTTACAATGACAGCCATTTTTATTCCCGAAGAAATTTTATCAAGAAATCGATTTACAGGCAAGCCCCGGAAGGAATCATATTCCACAATAAGAGGCTTCGCGTTAAACATTGAGCAATAAACAGGGTACATCGCAAACGTAGGCTCCGTCAATAAAATCCTGTCTCCTGGAGACACATAGGCGTCGAAGATATGCTTTATTACCGCGTCCGAGCCGTTGGACAAACAAACATTTTCAGTTTTAAGATGGTTATGGAGAGCGATCTTTTTTAAGAGGCTGCAGTATTCCGGATAGGCAGCCAGGGTATTTGAATTTACTTGCCGCAAGACATCCCTTACAAAAGATTGAGACAAGCCTAAAGGATTCTCATTCATATCTAGCCGCAGATATTTTTTCCTGTTTACTGCTTTAACAGAGGTCCTTTTTAGTTCAGATAAGTATGATTTTATCTCGGGCATATCCGCGCTCTTTAATAACGCAAATAAACAGTCTTTCCTGTCTGGCAGGCACTGTGGCATGCTTCGACAGCAACGGCAGATCTTAAAGCATCGCTAGCATCGCAGGCGGGTTTTATCCCGGCGACAACCGCGAGATAGAAATTCTTTAATATGCGCTGATCCGCAATATTATATTGCGTGTAAATATCCGTATTTTTAATTTCCTTGGAGAGATTAATTCCCTCCTTTTTTTCTTTGGGATAAAAATAGAGCGGCGGTTCAAGCCACTGGCTTTCATTAACCAGTGAGCCCATATCGCCGTCAATTAAAAGAGATTCCTGAGGAATAACATTGTTCAGGGAGGAAATGGTTCCGCTATAGACAACCGAGGCGCCTTTTTTAGTCTTTAAAAACAAATTCACTCCCGTATCTGACTTGTAAAAGCTCCACGGGGGTTTAAAAGAATTTCCGGAAACGCTTGCAAAATCATCATCCAGGATATAACGAAACAAATCCAAATGATGAATACCCATCGCGTAAAGCAGGGGAGATTTTTCCCTGAAAATATACGAAGGATAACGCGGATTCTCCCTATTCCTTAGATAACGAAAAAAAATATGTCCTATGCCGCCAATAAGGTTATCTTTAATTGCCTTTCGTAACAATTGCCCAACATCTTTATATCTCCAATTTTGTACCACTGCCATCACTATTTTTCTTCTTTTTGCCTCCCTAATTAGCATCTTCCCTTCATTAACATCGGAAACGAAAGGTTTTTCAACCAACATATGAAGATTGCGCTCCAGGGCCGCCTGAATTGTCTGGGCATGAAACTGAGCCGGGTTACTCACCAAAATAGCATCGCAGTCAATATTTTTAAGCATCTTCTCCAGGCTGCGATACAGCTGTTGCGGCTTTAAATATCCAAGTTCAGCGGTACGCTTAAGAGCACTATCGTCAATATCATGGGCGGCGACCAAATGGAATTCTTCCATTTTATTTATCAACTCTACCCATCCCTTCCAATTAGACTTCAAGGGGTCTCTCGGTAGCGCCCTGTTACCGATACCAGAGATAATGATCTTTAATGGTTTTTTCATACGCTAATATTATACCTCTTTGCTGAAGACACACCAGATTCTGTCGCCATAATTGTTATTTTTCAGAAACTGCTTATATTGTTCGTTGAAGCTGCTCCACAACCTGCCCCAGCCTTCGTTATCTGCCATTTTGGATAAAACAACATCAGGCAAACCCTTCCTGGATATCAGGGTATCGGAAGGCTTACGGCGATATGCCCAATTTAAGTGGTTCGTTAGGGGATACTCCTGTAATACCTCGATGCGGCCATTTAAACCCACGGCGTCAAAAAGCAGTTTTACTGTTGCTGGCGTATAATAAAAGAGGTGTTCAATACAGTAATAGAAATTTCTGTATTCGGGAATGTCAAAAAGGTTAAGCAGGGCGTCCTGCGCATTCGGTATAAGAATAACCAGCTTCCCTGAAGGCTTCAGAAATTTTTTAACGAATAAGAGAAAATTTTTCGGCTCTGCTATGTGCTCCAACACGTAAATCATGACGATGTAATCAAACGTCTTTTCTTTAAATCTCTGCTCAAGCGGCCGATCAGAGACTTCGAGGCCCAGGACATCGCGGCAAAACGCAACTTCCTTCTGATTCAACTCGTATCCGTAAATCTTATGTGTCTTATTCTTGACCAAATCCATAAAGTGTCCCGTAGAACAGCCTATATCTAAAACGACTTCATTACCGGTAAGCATCTGCCTGAATTTATCTGACCACGGCCTTACGGCAAGCTTCATTTTTTCATAATAAGCCGGAGGATTAAAGGCGTCGGGCTCTATATGGGTTATGTAGGTCTGGTGGTATTGCTTCTGATAAAAGTCATCGGGAAAAGCAAAAGACTGCTGGTCAAGAAACGTCAGGCCGCAGGAGCGGCAGGCATAGACATCGGCGGCTTTATCGAATCTTAGCTTCCGGGTAATAAGCGTAAGTTCGCAGGCCGCGCATAAAGAACAACTAACTTTCCTCAATGCCGAGCCTCCTTTTTTCAAAATCCACTGTTTCCTGTATGCCGATTTTTACATTCACTGCCGGTTTCCAACGTAAATCCCTGTACAACATCGCGGCATCTCCTACTATCCCAAACTGGTCTCCCGGCGTCCCGCGTTTAAAACGAATAGGGTATTTATTAAAAGCGCACGCGCTTTGCAATAACTTCAATAATTTGAGGACGGTCGTCATTTTGCCGCTGGCAACATTATAAGTCTTTCCAAAGGTAATGGGTTTATAAAAAGCCCTCCACCACGCTTCCACTAAATCATCTATATAGATAAAATCCCTAAACCTTTTTCCCGACCCCTTTACGACAATCGGCGCGCCCTCAAGCAAATATGATAAATAGATGCTAAGCATTCCCTGGATTTTATTATCAAAGTTCTGTCCAGGCCCATAAACACTAAAAAGGCGAAGAATAGTGGTATGCATGCCGAACATATTGTTATATAGATTAATATAGTTTTCGGCGGCGGCCTTGCCCGCGGCATAATATGTTTTCGGCTGAAGAGGGTGCGCTTCGTCAACAGGCAGATACCTGGGCGCACCATAGACGCTCATGGAGCTGGAGTAAATAAACCTTCGCACTTTTCTACTTCTGCACCACTCGAGCAGCAAAAATGTTCCCAACACATGGCTACGGAAATCATAATAAGGATCGGAAAAGGAGGCTTCTCCGGAAGACTGAGCAGCTAGATGAAATACCGCATCACAGCACATATACCTTAGCTTGTCATAGTCCCTTTCCCTCTCAATGGAAAACCTTATGAATTCCGCATCGTTAGGCAGGTTTATCTTTTTGCCGGTCGATAGGTTATCAAGAACGACAATCTTGTATCCCTCACGTAAAAAGCGATAAACGATATGAGTTCCAATAAAACCGGCTCCACCGGTTACAATAATGCGCTTTTTATTTCTCATAAGGTCTTACCTTATGTTTCTTAAGCCAATATTCAACCAGGGGCAGCTGCCATTCAAAATCCACATCACAGCCGCCCCATTGTTTCAACGGGTATATTCTTTTCCCCATCCACCTCTGCGGCAAGACGCCATCATTTATATTCTCCAAACAGCGTGGCCGCACAACAGAAGCACTCATATCCGCAAACCATACCTCGCCCTGAGAATCCCTGTCGCAGTTGAGCTTCTTCGGATCGCCGAACGCCGTAAAAGGCACAAAAGGACGCAGTAATCCGTCAGGGGCAATTTTGCGCGCGCGTACTGGACTCCACATATTATAAGAAGAAACCGTAACTGAGGAATCAAGGTCCGGATTGCTCCGCAATGCCGCGATTCCCTCTTCAATAGTTTCACTGGTTATTGTGGGAGCATTACAAAAAAGTAGGACCATAAGCTCAATATCTTTTTTCAGCTCATTTTTTATATACCTATAGCCGTGCACGAAAACATCTTCGCCTAAGGCCTCTTTTGTGCACAGACACGCGGGCCGTTCGATAATACGCGCGTTATAATTACGAGATATCTGTTTAATGTTTTCTGAATCCGTAGATACATAGACCTTGTCCACGGATTTGGCATTACACGCAGCCAACAATGGATACTCCATCAAAGCCCGGCCTAACACAGGGTAAATATTCTTCCCCGGAAACCCGACGCTTCCTTCCCTGCCTATCAAAAGAGCAATTATCATATTATTAATACCTCCTTGGAATCAGCGAAGCTCTTCTTTAGTATTCTCAAAGATTGCCCTAATCAAAAAATATTCCCCTCTTCCTATATACATGCGGCAAATATCGCAATAAACCGTCAAGAAATGATTTTCCTTATCCCAGGACTTTTTCAAACGCTGCCACTACATCATCCATATCTCTCTTTGTATTCGGGGGGTTAATGTATTTAAACCATATAAACTGTTTATTAATAACTTCTGACCGGGGACAAACGCCGGGGCCGTATTTTGCCGTTCCGCGGTAAAAGCTGCAACTGTAAGGGCAACCCTTCGCGCCGTAAGCTATCCTCTTTGAAAAAATCGGATTCTCGTGCATAAGCCGGGCATAACCCCCGGAAACAGGAATACCTTCCGCGATAAGCGCCTTAACCAGCCAGTCCCTGTCCGGCATATCCTTCTGACGGATATACCTCCATTTTAGCATAAAACAGATATAGCGGCTGCCTTTTTCTACCTGAGGAGGCAGTAAAGCCTTATATTTCCTTAACTTCTTTATCAGGTAAGCGGTATTTTGTTCTCGAATTTTATTTCGTCTGTCAAGGCTGCCAAGTTGAGGGATGGCAACAGCCGCCTGGATTTCGGTAAGCCGGAAATTCATGCCTATGACATTGACAAGCCGATCATTTGTCCAGGTTTCTTCAGCAACTCCTTCTCCGTGATTACGAATCAGTCTGGCTTTAAAAGCGATAGCGGGATCATCCGTAATCAGCACCCCGCCTTCTCCGCAGGTTATATGCTTGGTTTCGGTTAAAGAATAAATCCCGGCATTACCTATGGTGCCTAGGGCTCTGCCGTTATAAGTCGCGCCGATTGCCTGAGCAGCATCTTCAATCACCCCGAGCTTATGCCTTCTGGCAATCTTTATAATTGGTTCCATATCTGCGCTATTGCCACCCAGATGAACAACCACAATAGCTTTAGTGCGCTTACTAATCTTTCTCTCAATGTCTTTAGGATCGAGGCAGAAAGTATCCGGCTTTATTTCGGCAAAAACAGGGATACTGTTAAAATAGAGGACTGAGGTCGCGGTAGCGTTAAAAGACATGCACGGAACAATAACTTCGTCTCCGGGTCCCAAGCCAAGAGCCCCCAGGGCCATCACCAGGCAAGAGGTTCCGGAATTAGCTGATATCGCGTACTTCACTTTAAATCTTTTCGCGAACAACGCCTCTAACTTTCTTACGTATCTTCCGCCGAGAAAACGGATATCCTGAGATCCGTATTTAACCGCTTCCCGCGAAGACATGCAACAAACTTTTTTTATATCCCAGCCTTCGGCCGCGCCTTTGAAAGCAGACCATTGGTTACTTTTAAGGCAATCTAAAACCAGCTCAATTTCATTACCGCTCATAAAACAAGAAGAAGCAAAAGGCTTTTTCCGCACCGGCTGGCCTCCGTTAATAGCAAGTTTTTGATTTTCATATAACCCTTTAATCGTCTTCACAATTATCTCCTCGCCATCTTCTTAATAAAAGAAAAGAGCGGTAAGCGCCTGATTTTTAAATAAACATGATACAAGATGCGGTTAGACATACATGCTGATACGATAACCCGGTCGGCTATCTTGCGCATCGGTTTATGTCCTTTAAAAACATAATAGTCAAAAAAAATATAACTTTTTTGGATTTGTCTCTTACTGAAACCCGGCAGGCTTAAGGTGGCCCTGCTTCTCTCCATTTCAACATCCCGATGACTGCCCAAGAGTTCCCTTTTCTCGCATTTATGGTACAAGTCCGTTCCGGGATAGGGAAAAAATATGGAAGTATAATGCTGGTCAGGAAGGCAGCGCCGGTTTATTGCAACTGTTTCCTTAAAATCTAAGATTGTTTCTCCAGGAAGGCCGATCATATTAAAGAAAGCTATCTTTAAACCATATTTCCTGGCCAAGGTAACGGTGTTGATAACGTCTTGATTGGAGTAGCTACGCCTGAGTATGGCTTTACGCACCCGCTCACTTCCCGATTCTAAGCCGATATTAATCGCACTAAAGTTTGCTTTTTGGCAAGCCGCGAAAAGACCTTCAAAATCAGGCTGTGAGGTAATCCGCAGGTTTACTCTGAAAGCCAACGGCCGCGTTAAGGTAGAATTCAAACGCTCGAGATTCATGCAAAGTTCGAGCGCCCAATCTTTATTTACGCCGAAGGATTCAATTTCCAGATAGATCTCCTTTTTAGCCGGAAATTGCCTGCTTATTTGCCGTATTTCCGCCATAATATTATCTGTGCTTCTAAAGCGCACGTAAGCGCCCGCGCCTATTTTTTTAAGGGCATGATTGCTGCAATACGCGCATTCAAACGGACACCCCCTGCCCAATAATACCGGATACTCCGCGCCAGGACGTTCTTCTATCCATTCCTCCCACATCTGCCGATCAGGAAACGGCAGTCTATCAAGATTCTCTATGAAAAGGCGCGGAGGGTTCTTTTCAACCTTTCCGTCGCACTTAAACCAAAGATTAGGAATACGAGAAGGAATTACTCCCTTCTGGAGCTGTTCAACAAGCTCGTAAACCGCCTGTTCCCCCTCTCCCACGCATAAGGCATTAAAATGGTCCCCTATCGCGTCATTCGGGTTCAAGCTCACATGTACACCTCCGGCAAGCAGGTATATTTTTGGGTACTTTTTCTTAATATAACCGGCAATCTCCGCCATAAAACGGTATTCTGATGAGACGGCAGTAAAACAGATAAGTTGCGGACGAAACTCTTCCAGGCACTTCTTAACCGTTTCCATGTTTCTATTACCTAAACTCTTGACTAAAACCATAAGCCTCGTTTCGTGGCCACGCTCTTTTAGGAACGCCGAAATATAAGAAATACCAAACTGCATCTGCTCCGGCGTTGTTAAAGGCTTCGAAGGGGTATTTATGTTATCTAAGGAATATACAAAAAGAATTTTCATGTCTGCATTTAATCAATCACTGGTCAATTATTGTCTTAAACCAAAGTTCCACGTTGATATACTGAAAGATATGAAAAGCGGTTACCGGAACCTTATCCGAGCAATACATTTTATACTCACGGATTACTTCTTTCTGGTCAAAAATTCCACGCCTCCCGAAACTTGACGAATGAAAGATATCCTGGACCCAACCTCTCAGTTCATGCTGAAGCCACCTCCTCTGAGGATCAACTATGCTTCTTTTGGGCTTGCGCAGTATCTCACTGGGTAAAAATTTAGCCATGGCCTGCCTCATAAAATAACGCTGCTCGTTGTTATGAATGCGCGCTTCCTCTGAAGCCCGAAACCCTAACTCTACAATCCTATAATCCAACATGGGCAAGCGCGCTTCCCGGCCAACAGCCATTGATGCTCTGTCGGTATAGCGCAATACACGAGGAAGATTATGATGATACAAGTCTATATACTGGGCGTTAAGAAGGTGTGAATTAAAAGGCCGCGTAAATTCAATCTTCCGCGCTTTATGAACATGCACAAAATCCCTGGAAAGGCAGTTCAGCCTCACAAAAGGCGTGCCGTCCTGGGTGCATGTTCCAACACTTAAGGCCGCCACAAGGTAATTAAAAAGTTTTTGGTAGCGGATATCCTGGGGTATGGCGTAGGTGTCCATAATACTATTCCAGAGAGAGAAGGCTTCTGTCGTCTTTTCATCCCGAATGCAATCCATAATATAAGGCATCACATAATATTCGAACCCCGCGCCAACATAATCTCCGCCATGCCCTTCAAGAATTACTGTCGGACCTTCCTTGTATTCTTCATACAGCTTGTACGCCGCCAGCACCCGGAAAGAAGTTACCGGCATTTCCTGAGAACGTAAAACCTTAATAAGGTACTCCGGGACATCTTTATATCTTAGGACAGATACATTCGATTTGAGTTGCAACAAATCCGCCACTTCCTTGGCGTATATCCACTCTCCGAAACCCGGCGTGTCAAACTCATAGGTATATGACTCAAGCCTCTTTATGCCGCTGTATTTAGCGATACCTGAGGCAAGGATGGAAGAATCCACTCCGCCGCTTAAAAAAAAGGCCTACCGGAACGTCAGAACGCATACACAAACGGATGGAATCCTTAAGAAGCTTCTTATATTCCTGGATTGCGTCGCGCATGGATATCTCGGAAGAACCCAGGACTATCTTTGCTAAATCCCAATAACAACGATTACTTTGACTGCCATCCGCGTCAATAATAAGATAATGCGCCGCCTCAAGCGACACAATTCCTTTAAAAAAAGTTTTATTGTCATGATCAATCAAGCCCCGGCGAACAAAGTCGTAAATAGCTTCATAATCAGGAATTTTAGGAAATCCGGCGGCAAAAAAAGCTTTTGTCTCAGAACCAAAATACAAACGGCCCTTATGCATCCCGTAATAAAGCGGTTTTATGCCGATGCGGTCACGGACAAGAATAAGCCGCTTCTTACATTTATCCCAGACAGCAAAAGCAAACATCCCGTTAAACAATCTCAAACACTCGATCCCCCTCTCCTTATAGGCATGAAGAATTGTCTCGGTATCGGTCCGGGAAGACCATTTCCTATTTTTCAGAAATTTACGTATCTCCGGCCAGTTATAAATCTCGCCATTAAAGATGATTATATGATAACTGTCGGGAGAGATCATCGGTTGTACCCCGGCATCAGAAAGGTCGAAAATAGCAAGCCGACGATGACCTAAGCCGACCCTTCCTTTGTCACATACAGCGCCTGCGGCATTAGGCCCTCGATGCGCCAAAGAATCCCTCATTCGCTCAATTTCAGACAGCCTTACACTCTGGCCGCCGATATTTAAAATTCCTACTATGCCGCACATAACTATTCCCTTTTATTTCTTAAGCGCCTGTTCCGCTTTAAGCCAAATATTGTCTCCTAAGCGTACATTTTTAGTTTCAAAATCATACACCCTATCACTACCCCATTGCTCCTTAAATTCTTCTGTGGCTTTTTGCAATGCCGCATCACCATCCAGGCCGTTATCCGTAAAATCAAGAAAAGACCTGATAAACTTCCCCGCGCGTAAGCCTCCCTTGCCGTCCCGGTAGGGATCAAGGAAATTAAGCCATTCGGAATGGTCGCCGATATAACCCTGATTACCACTATACTGTGCCAGCGACTCTAAAGCCTCCAGCACTTCTTCATTAGTCTTAAAAATAAATTTGCCGGCGCCGTTTAAGTAATACGGATGCCTGGTATCACCGGCCAAATCCCAATGGATGGCCTTTTTTCCGCATAAAGCCGCTATGGAGCCTACGCTATTTATACCGTGGCAGACGCAGACGTCAGCATCCTTAAAAGCCGCGAAAGGCGCATCTGCGGGAGCAAGATACGCGCAGCGTTTCTGTCGCCTAAGCGACTCAATCAAATCCTTTATTTGTTCATAACCAGGCAAGTGGTCTAAGCCGTTTTTTGACTTAATGATTACCGCCCAGCAAGGATGCTTAAGAATCGCATCGATCACACTCCGATAGAAATAGCTCTCCAGGTACGGAGAAAATTGAGACCAGAAATTGCTCCCTACGTCAAACAGGGCAATGACAAAATTAACATCACTATTGAAATTACGCTTCAGCAATGGCCGTTTTCCTGCGTCCTGATCGTGAATATAGTCCCAGATAAGCCCTATATCCAGCATATAGCGATATTCAAAATCATGCATATCCAGGTAATCGCGGTGAAGTTTTCCCCAGGAAAAGAATATATCGGCGTATCCGGCATTAAAGTGCGAAAAAGGGATACGCTGCACCGACCAGTGAAACCAGAAATAAAACCCTCCTTCAAGGTGAACCGCCAGGGCTTGAATATGGCTCCAAAAATCATGCTCCTGGTGCTGATGGATAACCTTTATCCCGTATTTCTTGAAGATTGTTCGCCAAATCTCCAGGAAAAATGCGAATTCCAGCATAGTCTTCCATCGCCAGACTCCAACACCCTTAAACTTTCCTAATTTCGGAAAAGGGGTATCCTTAAACGCCATCCAAAGCAACCTTAACCACTCCCATAAGCGAAAGTGCATTGCGAGGGCGTTCTTTTTTAAATTAAGCCAGCGCAAACCTTTCCGCTCAATCAAATTAACATTTTCCCTGGAATAAGGGGAATCAGGCCGATCAAACCCCATAATCACGCGCTCAGATTCAATATCGCTCTTGGGCAGCCAGAACAAGAAAATGTAATCGTCATTGCTGAATTTATACCGCGAGAATTCAACCAATATTTTACTGCGTTTATCCAGAGCCAGCCGCGCATACTTACCGATGTGCCCTTGCCGGCTGGTAAAGCCAATCATAAAACTCAATAGCCGGACAGGAAGATTATTCTTAATTGCTGTAACGAAGTTTAAAAAACCGCGCGACTCTCCTTCTAAAAACCGGGAAACCGCCTTATTAAATTGGCTTTGCAGCGGGATAGTATCCAAATAGTATTGTATTTTCATGCCTTTAAGAGAGGAATCTTTCATGCACGCATATTCCGCCGCGCACAAGAAAAATATCTTGCGCTTAAAAACAGAAATAAAATACGCCTTAAAAGCCCGTTGAACGCGCGACGAATGTTCCAACAAGTTCGCGGGGATGTATTCGCGGCCAGAAAAGTATTCTTCAAAAACCAGCTTAGCGACAGCCGTAGCTACTTCATGCGCCTTATAACATAGTGCTTCCCCGTTTTCCTGCTGAACACCCAAGATGAGTCCGCGTTTATGCAGCCAGGGAAATATTTTGCTAAAGAACCTTAAAAATACGCCTCCCCATTTAGAGGTTACCGGAAAGCAAACTTTAATATCTTTATCTATAATCCGCCGAGATACCGAAAATAATATTTTGGGAAGCGTTAACCGCTCAAACCAGATGATCACTATGCGCTCTTCCTCTTGGCTAATTCTGCTTCTGCCGCATACAAATCCGCCCTTGTATCAATATCAACGGAATCATCTTCGCTCATGATATAAAAGCCGTTGTTCATAGAATTTACTATAGAGCCCTGCCGCATTAAATACGCATACCGCATAAGATAAATGGCTCCGTTAGGCCGGTATACAACCGGAAACTGCTGACGCTCCAAATTAAACACATTAACGCCTTCCTGAAAATTAAATGCGGGACAAAGACGATTGCCCTCAAGGGTAAACATCCACCAGGGCGGGTAGTCTTGTTTTCTGACCGAAATAAGCGAATCGAGCGTTTGGTCTTGCAGAAACTTCTCTATGGCCTCATCAATATGGCGAGAAGCACGGAAAGGGGATGTGGGCTGCAGCATAACAACAATATCATATACGGCTTTACGCTCATTTTCGTAAAAAATAACGGCGTGTTTTACCGCGTCAGGCGAGTGCGCGGTATCGGTTGCCAGATCAGCCGGCCTCAAAAACGGAGCTTCTGCTCCATACTTGATGGCAATCTGACGGATGCTCTCGCTATCAGTAGACACGGCCGTTGTGTTTATATACCGCGAACCCAGCGATGCCTCAATGGTATAGGCAATAAGCGGCTTATCGCCTAACAGTATTATATTTTTACCGGGCAGCCCCTTGGAGGCGCCGCGCGCAAGTATCACAGACAATATGCGATAATCCATTTTCACCTCACTGGTTGTATTCTATTTGTCCGGGTTGATTTTTTCATGGAATCAATAATCAGATAACTCTTTAGCGCTTCTTCTCCCCGCATTGGTGATTTACCGTAATCGCCGTCAATGATTTCATTGATTAAATCCTCAAACAGCGGCCTTGAAGCAAACCCAACTCTCTTCTCCCCGCCAAGCCGGTAAGACAAGCTCGATTCGCCGGGAGCAAGCTTCTCCTGATAAGTTATTTTTCCGCAGTTATTAATAGCCCGTATTCTTCCATTTTTGCAAAGTACCTCAATTTCAAAATATGTAAAATCCGTCTTTGCGGTATTAAAAAAAGCTGCTTTTACACCGTTTCGAAACGCAAGCAGTGAACAAAAGCGGGGGTCAGTTGGAATATAATTATGGCTATAAGGCAGGAAGCGAATGGATTCCTTTTCCTGTACGGCAAATACCCAGTTGACCTCTCCGCATATACTGCGTAAAAGATCAATCATATGGATTCCGATGGCATGCATGCCGGAAGAACACCAGGCAGAGACAAAAAGGATCTGATTATCAAATTTTTCCTTGATTGCTTCTTTAAAGGCCTGATAAAACGCGGAAAGCCTTCGATTGTTCACAAAAAGCCGAACCTTATTCCTCCCGCAAAGCTCAACCATTTCCTTTGCCCTGTTCAAATCATCGGAAATGGGCTTTTCCAGAAATACGGTTCTGGGGCGGCACGTATTATTTATTGCCGCCTTTAGAACCGAGAAGTGCCGCGTATACGGAACGCAGATGCTTAAGACATCAACGCGCTTTGAAAGCAAGCTGTTGATAGAATCGGTATGGAAACCGATGCGAAACTGTTTGGCGAATTTAGCGGCACGGGCAATATCTATATCACAGCAGCCTACAACCTCAACGTCTTCCCTCCTGCGATACGCGCCCAAGTGCGTACAGGGCTTCTCGCGGGCTTTATCCAATTCATTCCAGCCGGCAATATTGCCACAGCCGATTATCCCGGCCCTAATTTTCCTCTTCATGTTTTACCGCTATCTTCTGATGCCAATTGTTCTTCTCCAATCTTAAAAGCAGCCTATCGTTTTCCTTATGGTTTTTGATGATGTCGTTCTTTAGCAAGGCCACTTTTTCAAACCCAAGCTTTCTGGCTATCCTGAGGGATGCGGCGTTATCAACGAATATCTTTGTTTCAATCCAGTCAAGCCCCAGAATATCAAACGCGTACTCTGTCATAAGGGACCACGCCTCGCTTCCTATTCCTTTTCTCCAGTATCCTTTTTCTCCTATAATAATTCCGAAATTGCCAATCTTCTTGCCGTCTCTTTTCCTAATATTATGTATGCCTGTTGTTCCGATGTGCTTTTTTGTATCCACATCGCATATACACGCCACAAAGTCGCTCTCAGAAGTCTTGATTTTACGATAAAAAACCAGCTGTTTTTCAACGGTATTCTTTTCCTGGCCCTTATTCATATACCTGGAGACCTCAGCATCGTTAAACCACTGCCACCACTTGCCGTAAACATCCAACTCGGTCGGCGCGCGTAGAAATACCTTTTTCCCCCGGATCGCGGTAACATCGTTTACTACATCCTGTTTTTTTTTAGTTGTCGCGTATTTTTTGCATATGAGTCTCCCTAAATAATACCTGCTTGCGGGATAATAGAGAATGCGAACAGGTATCTGTAGTATTGCCCGCATTAACCGCAGGAAAAAGATTGTCTGGGGACCAATGTTCCACAGGGCTCTAAACCAGCGGCCTGCCGGTCTTTTCCTGGATATCTGAAATGAAAATTCATCCTGCAGAGGGAGTAAACTTTTCCATAAAACCCTGCTCCTCTGAAGCCTGGAATGCTTCGTCAATAACTCATAGCTGTATACACGCATATAATCTTCAAAAAGATACTCAATAAGCATAATCTCTGATGCGCCCAGGGTCCGCTTCCAGCGCGTCAATACTTCAGGGGCTACCCCTTTAACCGGCTTGCCAAAAGCACTATTGCCCAACCAAGGCCTTCCTCCCAGCGTGCTCTCCAATAGTAAGCTGCGGAAAGTTATCCCCAGCCAGATTGCGACATTTCTCATTGTCGACTCAAGAGCTGTATGCAAGTCTTCCAGGCGTACCGAATAAAATCTTTCCGCCCCGATTTTTTTCTGAAGTCTGGAAATCTCCCCGGTGCCGCGAAGTACCAGATCAAGCAGATACGCGAAGGGCACTTTTTGGATCATACCCTGGCCTTTCCAATCAAACAATCCTCCGCGGGTATTCAAGTAATCCTGCTTGAGTGAGGCATAATTCCCCCGGTAATCCCTCACCGAATGCAGGAAACGGCTGGTAGTAAAATCTTCCAGGCGCTGATTTAAGCAAGAGGGATAACCGGAAAACTCAATGATGAGTTTTACCTTTCGCATATCCTGCCTGGTTGAATCAGCATAAGCCTGATGTATTGCAAGAAATACCTCGGGCCGCGCTAACCCCCTCTCCTGTAGCCGCGCCTTGAAGGATGACCTAAACAGATCGAAATCACAGTTTGTAAATATATTCTTCCCTTCCTCATAGCCGTAAGTGACGCCTTCTTTCAAACGGATGAGCTTGCTGCGCGAACACCAGACTTCAACCATTTTCTCCGGATCAGCTATCTTTTCGCAAGATAACCTTTCCCACATCTCATAAAACTTCAACTCCGCGGGAATCATTAAAATCTCTTCATGGGAATCAAGGAGGCTGTGCATAAATCCAGCCCCAGTCCTTCCGGCACAAATCAAGAATACTACCGGCAGCTCGTCTACTTTTTTCATATTCTGGCGTATTACTTATTCACCTGCGCTATCCAAGCCCTGGTCAGATAAACAGCATCAATGTATTTTACTGTATGTAGACGTTCACGCAAATAATCCATAAATTCTTCAAATCTAACTCGTCCGGCCTGCACATAGACGTCGTTAACCGAACGCCATATTCCAATGTATCTGGCAGGGGTCATCCGTTCACTATGCCGGCCTTCTATATACAATACATCTTTAAAACGACCACACTGATAAAGACGCTCTCTCAAGGTAGCGCAAAATTCTGATTTTCCCGATGAAACGCGCTTTAAATCAGGCACTATTGTTTTGAGTTTGTTTTCGATCTCTACTAAAAGAGGATTATTTTCCAGTGACCGCGTATTCCAAAGCGCGGCGAACCAACCGCCAGTCTTAAGAATCCTGTTGAACTCTTTAGCGGCCTTATCGAATTTAGTCCAGTGAAACGATGAAGCCAT
>Ga0209417_1002653_pt1 | contig 26597 bp, 29 predicted proteins | sample RifGroF2_FD_184002 | JGI IMG/M metagenome (GOLD analysis project Ga0209417, IMG submission 184002) | Groundwater microbial communities from Rifle, Colorado, USA - Groundwater F2 (SPAdes) (version 2) | ecosystem: Environmental > Aquatic > Deep subsurface > Groundwater | place: Rifle, Colorado... | reverse complement strand
ACCATTTCCTTGAGTTCAAGTAATTTTGTCTTTACATCATCGGGAACTTCGAGAGCGATGAAAAGACGGCGCGTTTTTTTATTATTTTCTAATTCCATAAAAATATTGCTATAAAAATTTTTAATTCATAACCTGGTAAACCAGAACCAAATAATTACCAATCATCAATTGGATGCCTACCTCTGGTAGTTAAAATTGAATGGCTGCATGACTGAATGAAAGACATTCATCCATTCATTTTCATTCATCCATTCGGTTAAATTTTTAAATCTTTTAATATTCTCGCCTTTTGCTCAAATATTATCACTAACTATCTAATTAATATTTAGGCATCTAATGGAATTCCCAAAATATGCTTACGAACTATATCAAGCGCCGCTTGAGTTGCGCGCTGCTTGTTCAAGATCCTATCATCACCAAAATTAAATTTCTGTGCAACACATCCACTTTGGTCGCATAAACCAATAAAAACTGTTCCAACAGGTTTTTCAGCAGAGCCGCCGGTGGGACCTAAAACACCGGTAATTGAAAGACCGATGTCCGTTCCGCTGATCGACTTTATTCCATCCGCCATTTGCACGGCAACTTCTTTACTTACGGCTCCGTGAGTTGTAATAGTGTCTTCATTTACGTTCAGTATTTCTACTTTAGCGGCGTTACTATAAACCACTACGCCGCGCTCAAGATATTTACTGCTTCCGCTAAAGTTGGTGAGCATACTACAAATATTTCCGCCGGTACAAGATTCAGCCACCGAAATGGTCAATCCTCTTTCTTTTAAAAGATTGCCGACAACTTCAGCTAAATCATCTTCATCTTTTCCGTAAATATATCTTCCCGCGAATGCTCTTATCTTCTGTTCAAGTTCATTTATTTTATTGAAAGCAGATTCTTCATCCTTTTCGGTTACAGTCAATCTTAGTTTTACACCAAACTGACTTGGTAAAAAAGCGAGTTTTGCTCCTTGAAGAAATTCCTTTATGTCTCCGAATTTTGAAAACAAAGTTGATTCGGCAATTCCGGTCGTAAGCAACGTCTTTCTTTTTGTAATTGTTCCAGATGAAATGATTTTTTCGGATAATTTTGGGATGATATAATTTGTCATCATCTGTTTCATTTCATACGGAACACCAGGCATAACCGCCATGATTTTATTCTCTTTTTCAATCCATAATCCCGGAGCAGTTCCGTAATAATTTCTAATTACCGAAGCAATTCGTGGAACCATCGCTTGTGTTTCATTGATAGGAGCCATTGTTCGGTTCAATCTTGCGAATCTATCTTTGATGTCTTTCAGAACTTCTTCGTTTTGGATCATTTCCGAATTGAAAAAATTTGCTACTGTCTCACAAGTAATATCATCATGCGTTGGTCCAAGTCCGCCGGTAACGATAAGAAGATCATAACTACTCCATGCAGTTGAGAATTCGGATAAAATTTCATTCTCATCGTCACCGATAACCACTTGTTTTTGAACTTCGATATCGAGATCGGTCAATGTCTTTCCAATGTAAGATGCGTTGGAATTAACCGTCTGCCCGATCAAAAGTTCATCACCAATTGCAATAATTTCAGCTTTCATTTTTTAATCCTAAAAAAACTTAATTACAATAAAATTCATAATGATGGCGGTATAAACTGCGGAGATTATATCATCCAGAACAATACCGTAACCACCTTGCAACTGCTCCGCTTGGCGAGCTGGAAAAGGTTTAACGATATCGAGTAACCGCCAAAGAAAAAAAGCTATACCGGTTATTAAAATTTGTTTTGGTAAAAAGAGAAGACTGATCCACATCCCAACCGTTTCATCAATTGTACATTGAGATGGGTCTTTCCCATAAACTTTTTCAAAGCGGGTTCCGATGAAAATTCCTCCGACTGAAAAAAGTAAGATCATCGGAATGAGAAAATAAGGATTTTCAAATCCCGGTATCCAATAAAAAGCAAAAGCTACCGCGCTTGAAAATGTCCCAGAAGCAATGGGAATATATCCGCTATATAATGTTGAGCCAAGCGCTTTTTCTACAAAACTTAATTTCATTTTCTTTTTAATAATTTCTTCATCGCAATTTTATTTTCCGTAAAATATAAAATACCCGAATGAACGGTTATAAAGGTAACTATTATCATCAAAATAATAATAAAAGTTTGGTTAAGGAGAACTGCAAAAATGTTCCCGTAATGTTTGCTCAAGTATGAATTCTGCGAAAGAATATAGATTACGAGCAGATAATAAATAAACGCCATCTGGAAAAAAGTTTTTACCTTACCATACCAACTTGTGATAAAATCAACTCCGATATAATCTGTGTAACCGCGAAAACCGGTAATGATAAAATCTCTTAAAAGGATAAGAAGAACCATCCAGAACGGAAGAACATCGAGATAGACAAATCCTACAAAAGCTGCTGCGGTTAAAATTTTATCGGCAAGCGGATCCCAAAATTTTCCCCAAGCAGTAATAAAATTATATTTTCGCGCAAGCCAGCCGTCGTACCAATCTGTAAAAGCTGCAACTAGAAAAACTCCAAGTGAAATTTGTTGCTGCAATTCATTGCCCGAAAGAAAAAGATAGAGAAATACGGGAGAGAGGATAATCCGCAAAACCGTTAGTTGATTTGGTAAGATCATAAACTTCCGCTACAACCAGTTTTCTGTTAAATTAATCAAGTATGGAAATTCATAAATTCCGGTTCCGTGTCCGTCTTTCCATTTTATTGTAATTCCGTAATTGCCAACAGGAACTATCGAATCAATGGTTACTTGATCCAACATAAAAATCGGAATGTATGCTTCACCTAACTTTTCCCTTTCTTCATCACAAGTAGCGCACGGACAAAATTTTCTAAGCGTTTGGAAACTAATTCCCGAAACGGAATTATCTTCCCACTTAACTTCCAATAGCTGATTTTGTGAATTTTTAATTTGTAGTGGTTTCACTAAAGCTCAATTCCCGTAAGAATTTTTACTGCTTGCAAATATTTTTCGCTCGTCATTCTTATTACATCTTCCGGCAGATCGGGCGGAGGCGGCTGTTTGTTAAATTTAATTGAAAGAAGAAAATCGCGGACAAACTGTTTATCAAAACTTTGCTGCCCCTTCCCTTTTTCATAGGTTGATGTTTGCCAGAAACGTGAGGAATCGGGTGTTAGTAGTTCATCAATCAAAATTAAATTATTATTCTCGTCTAACCCGAATTCCATTTTGGTATCGGCAATGATAATTCCCTTTTGTAGCGCATACTCCGAACATTTATTGAAGATCGCAATTGCTGAAGTTCTCATTTTTTCAATTACATCAGTGCCGGCAATTTCTTTAGCTTTTTCAAATGAAATATTCTCATCGTGATCGCCAATTTCTGCCTTAGTGGAAGGAGTAAAAATCGGTTCAGGAAGTTTTTCAGATTCAACCAAACCTTTTGGCAAACTTATTCCGCAAACAGAACCGGATTTAACATACTCGTTCCAACCCGAACCTGATATATATCCTCTAACTATTGCTTCGATGGGAACAACTTTAGTTTTCTTAACCAACATTGATCTTCCACGCAAAATTTCTTTGTGTGGTTGGCAGACCGCCGGAAATTCATCTACATCAGTTGAAATAATATGATTGGGAAGGATGTCTTTCGTTAAGTTAAACCAAAATGCAGAGATCGTGTTGAGGACAACTCCTTTTTGGGGGATACCTTGATTCATAATTACGTCAAACGCTGATAAACGGTCGCTGGAGACGATGAGCAATTTATCATCTACTTCGTAAATATCACGGACTTTACCGCGCTTCGGTGCGGGCAATCCGCTTAACTTAGTTTCTAATATTATTTGGTTGTTCATGTGGTTATTTCCTTTAAATGGTAAATCAAATATAAAGATGATAGTGAGATAATTCAAAAGATAATCAAATTCATTTATACCGGCTAAAAACAAAGAATTTCTGTAGGACGTTCGCACAAAGATAAGAGAAAATCCGTTTGTTGAGCCATGAAGGAAGCCAATTAATTACTCGCCGGTTCTTCGTTCAAAAAGAAATAGCTCCCTGCATCATTTTATTTTTCCTGCTGTGGAGAATTGCTTCTTTTCACTTTACTTTTCAACGAAGTTTCGGACGGAAAAAATAATTTAAAGGAGACCAACATGAAACGTATCACCATTTTACTGACAACTTTTTTAGTCCTTCTTATTTCGTTTGAAGGATTCTCTTACAACCCGATCCTTCCTGCTGCGGTTGCTGCAAAAAAAGCCGTGATCTCTCAAAACTTAATTAAAGCGTTAGAGAGTAAAAACGAAGGACTTACTCAGAGCGCCGCATTTTATCTCGGGGAATATAAATGTGAAAATGCCGTAATCCCGCTTATGAAATTACTTCACAGTGATTGCTGCGAAGGATTACGTATAATGGCTGCATTATCATTGACCAAAATCGGATCTGCTAAAGGTTTATATGCGGTTAAACAAAGCGGAGTTTTTGACCATAGTGAGTTTGTACGAAAATTCTGTACGCAGTTTTACTCTTCAACCAAAGAACAATAGAAGTGTTGATAATCTCCTGAGTATTTTCTTCCGAACATTTAGTTCTTTCTGTACAACTTTCGCAAGATACAAATAGTATATCATAAAACCGACGGTCAACTCCGCCGGTTTTTTTTTGCATAATTTGACAAACAAATCAAAGTTCATATATTTGAAACAACTTATCTAAAATTTTAAGAAAGATTATGCTCACAGTTAAAAACCTTCGTAAAGAGTACACAAATACTGTCGCAATCGATAACATTTCTTTTTCGCTTCAACCGGGAAGAATATTCGGTTTACTCGGACCAAACGGAGCCGGGAAAACCACAACCATAAGAATAATCCTTAACATCATTAAACCAACTACCGGAGAAGTTCTTTTTGACGGCAAACCAATGGACAGATCCATTCAAAATCTAACCGGCTATTTACCGGAAGAACGGGGACTTTACAAAAAAAGTACGGTACTGGATGTGATCGTTTATCTTGCTTCCCTAAAAAATGTTCCTGCGCATAAAGCTACACAACTCGCTAATGAGTGGTTGAATAAACTGGGAATTATGGAGTACAAGAATAAGAAGATAGAAGAATTATCTAAGGGAAATCAGCAAAAAATTCAGTTCATTACTTCAGTAATTCATGATCCGAAAATTTTAATTTTAGATGAACCTTTTACCGGATTCGATCCGATAAACCAACAACTGATAAAAGAAACGATCTTATCGCTCGCAAATGCGGGCAAGATAATTGTTCTTTCTACACATCAGATGGATTTTGCCGAAAAACTTTGTAACGATATTTTCTTGATCAATAAAGGAAAAGAAGTTTGCAGCGGTAATCTAAGTGAAATAAAAAGGCAGTACGGGACGCAATCGATTAAAATTGAATATCAAGGGAACGCCGCTTTTTTGAATGAAAGTAAAGACATTGCGCATATCGATATGTATCAAAACTTTGCGGAGATTCAACTAAACGACACAATAAACCCTTCCCTTTTTCTCCGCTCGTTAGTTGATAAGATAGATATAAAACATTTTTCAATTATTGAACCAACACTAAATAAAATTTTTATTGACACCATAAATAAATCATAACTTACTATGAATAAAGCTCTTGCAATAGCAAAATGGGAGTTCATGGAGAAGATAAAATCCAAAGCGATGATTATCTCTTTCTTTCTTACCCCCTTAATAATTTTGGGATTTTCAATTTTACCCAGCGTATTTGCTGAAAAAGATGAAGCCACAACCCAAGCAATCGGAATTATCGATAACACACAAAATTATTTCACTTCCCTTTCTGATAAGTTGAGTGAATTTAAATTAGAGGATAAGCAACCCCGCTATGTAGTGATTAATCTTTTTAAACAAAATGAATCCCTCGATTCATTAAAAGCCGAAGCCAATCGTAACGTAGTGAAAAAGAAAATTGAAGGTTATCTTTTATTAACCGAGAACCCGAAAAAGGAAATGGTTTTTGAATATAGAAGTTTGAGTCTCGGAAATTTTAATGACTATAAGAGATTTGAAGAATCCTTTAACAGAATCCGCCGCTTGCGTGAATTTGAGAGAGCCAATATCGATACGGCGTTGGTCTCGCATCTGCTGAATAATGTTGAGATGAGCACGGTGAAAATCGATGAAAAAGGGAAAGAATCATCGGCAGATTTTAAGTCTCAATATTTTTCTTCTTTTATTTTCATAATGATCTTATTTATGGTTATCATGATCTCAGGCGGAATGCTGGTAAGAAGTTTAGTTGAAGAAAAATCCAACCGCTTAATTGAAATAATTGTATCAAGCTGTAAACCTGATGATATTCTTAAAGGAAAAATTCTTGGGCTTTCCGGATTAACTATGGCTCAAATTGTTGTTTGGGTTTTGATCGGCGTAGCGTTTGCGGGACAAGGATTGGTAATGTTCGCTTCCTTCCAAAATTTATTTTTGCTGCTCGTCTATTTCATCTTAGGATTCGTTTTTTACACAGCAATTTTTGTCGGTGTCGGTTCTATTGTTACCACCGAACAAGAAGCTCAACAGATAACAAGTTATCTCTCGATGATAACCATTTCGCCGATTGTTATTATGATTCCGGCGATGCAAAATCCCGATTCATTATTGATCCGGGTCTTCTCCTACATTCCTTTAACAACACCCGGCGTTATGATCTTACGTTTGAACTCGGCTCCTATTTCTACTGTTGAAATTTTGGCAACGATGGGTGTATTAATTCTTTCGATCTATCTCGTAATAAAAATTTCCTCAAAAATTTTCCGGATAGGAATTTTATCTTATGGTAAAATGCCTGACTTAAAACAGCTTTTTGCCTGGCTAAGAGAGAAAGAATAATCATGCCTGTTTTTGCTTCTGCATTAGCGGCTTTTATTCCGATAGCTTTCTATCTTTTCTTCGTTTGGAAATTCGACCGGTTTGACCGTGAACCGGTTGGACTCTATCTAAAACATTTTTTTTGGGGCGCTATCGGCGCTATTATTTTAGCGTTGATAGGAAGTTATATCTTCAGTTTCTTTTTATCTTTTTCAATCCAAAATCCTGATATCCGGCACAAAGCGGAGACAATTATTATTGCCCCGTTTATAGAGGAAATTACGAAAGGAATGTTCCTTCTTTTCACAATTTCAAACCGGAAATTTGATAATATTACTGACGGCATTGTTTACGGCGGAGCGATCGGTTTAGGTTTCGGAATGACGGAAAATTTCACTTACTTTTTAACTTACGGAAAAACCTTCGATAATTGGTTAATGCTTGTGATGGTAAGAACTTCATTTACTGCCGTAATGCATTGCGTTTCTACCGCATCGTTTGGAGCGTTTCTGGGGTATGCTAAATTTAAACCCCTGATCTTCAAAATTGTTTTCCCTCCGCTCGGTTTGCTCCTGGCAATGTTTATTCACTTTGCATGGAATTTTAGCGTAAGTTTTTCACAGACTTCCTTACTTGGATTTTTATTTTTATCCGGTTCAATTCTGATTTTCATCTCTGCTTTCAAAATTGCGGTTGCCTCAGATGCAAAAATTATTTTCCGAGAATTGTATGATGAAGCGGAACATGATATTTTACCGCATGAACATGTAACTATTTTGAGTTCAATTCAGCGGGAACAAAAAGGTTGGATTGACGAACAAATAAGAAAAGATTATATTAAAGCTGCCACTGCGCTTGCCTTCAGAAAAATGCAATTAAAGAATTCTACCGGATTGAATAAAACCATTTACGGAGATGAAGTAACCTTCTACCGCACCGAATTGATGCGACTTTTGAACGGAACAGAGTAAGATGACGAATGCAACAAACATATTTTTCGTTCTTCCCGAGCCTATCTTTAACAAACAGGAATGCCGTGTTTACCCGCATTTTACTAAAACGGATTCTTCCTTCCTTTATGTTACGTTATTACATAATCTGTACGAAATTTTTTCATCCATATTTATTAAGGACGACTTATTCCTTTGTCTAAATGAAAAGGATAAAGAAATTGTCTCAGCGGATACACTCTCGCCGTTTCTATCATCAAATACTTTTTATTTTAATGAGCACACTTTCACGAACGACTTCTGTTCTCTCTTCGATATACGGAAAAAAGATGCGAAGAATTTCATCTTTATCCATCCGGATTTTGTCGGTTTAACACCGAACGATATTATGCAAATTATGGATATCCTGCTCTTAGATGATGATGTTTTAATATTAAAAAAATCGCTCCACAAAAAAATTGTTCTCTTTGCTACAAACAAATATTTGAACGAAATACCGGGATTGATCCACAAGAAAAATTTTGTCTGCGATTCAGCGCTTAAAAAAATATGCAGTCTTGATTACCAATTGTACAAGCTCAAAAATGTTTTCTCGCTGGAACAGGCGAATGATTTTAAGGAACTCTATACAATGCTTTCGCGTAAAGAAAATTATGCTTGCTGCAGCAAGCGAATGCACGATCGCTTCACTCATCTCTTCATCGAATATAAGGAACTACTCTAAATGGATCGCGTTGGCATTTTCGGCGGTACGTTTGACCCAATTCATATTGGGCATCTCATTGCGGCACAATCGTTACTTGAATTTAGAAAACTTGATAAAATAATTTTTATCCCATGTTATATTTCCCCGCACAAACGGCAAGCCCGAAGCTCCGATCCGAAGCACCGTTTAGAGATTTTGAAATTATCAATCCGGTATCAAAAGCAATTCGACTGTTCTGAAATTGAATTGAATCGTGGTGAAGTTTCCTATACAATCGATACTGTCCGTGAACTCAAAAAACAATACGATTTCATCGATCTCATTATCGGATTTGACAACCTCATTGTATTTGATTCTTGGAAAGAACCCGATGAACTTTTTAAGTTGACGAACGTTATTGTTATGAAACGAATAATAGACAAGGAAATTGAATACAAGCATAAATATTATGAGATGGCTACGATCATTCAAACGCCTTATGTTGAGTTGAGTTCCACTTATATTCGCAACAGAGAAGCCAATAGTTTGCCGATTGATTTTATGGTAACCTACGCGGCAAAAGAATATATTCATAAAAATAATCTTTACCGTTAAACCGGGATGAATCAAGATAATTTTTTTTCTGAATTATTAAAAAATAATAAACGGATAATTGCCCGCGCGATTTCCTATGTTGAGTCTGAATATCCGCAAGCGGAAGAAATCTTAAAAAAAGTGCACCAATATTCCGGCAACGCATATCGAATAGGAATTACCGGTCCGCCCGGGGCAGGAAAAAGTACGATCACGAATCAACTGGCAAAATTGTATCTGCAAAACGGTAAGCGTGTCGCCATCATTGCCGTTGATCCGACAAGTCCATTCACCGGCGGCGCATTGTTAGGTGATAGAGTGAGAATGTCCGACATCGGGAAAGTTGAAAATATTTTTATTCGAAGTATGGCAACTCGCGGAAGTCTGGGCGGGCTATGCAAAAAAGCAATTGATACCGCAGATATTTTAGATGCCGCAGGATATGATTACATCATTCTTGAAACTGTCGGAGTTGGGCAGTCGGAACTTGATATTGTTAAAGCCGCCGACACAACCATGGTTGTGCTCGTTCCCGAATCAGGCGATTCTGTTCAAGCGATGAAAGCCGGATTGATGGAGATTGCAGATTTTTTTGTCGTAAATAAATGCGATAGACCGGCATCCGAACAAGCTGTAAACGCATTAAGAACTATTTTGACGTTGAGAAATCACGACGAAAAAACTTTTTTACCGGAAATTGTCAAGGCAGTAGCACAAGATAATATTGGAATCAAAGAGATAGCTCTGGAAATTGAACGGCATCAAACTCATCTTAATAAGTTTGAGATACTCGCAAAGAAAAGAATTCAACGAACGAAAGACCGGATAAAAGAAATTGTCGAAGCAAAACTAACTCAAGACCTGTGGAAACAAGAAAATGTTTTTTCATTTGAACAACTGATCGAAAAATCATTTGAACAAAAAATTTCTCCCTACACAATAGCGGAAGAAATTTTAAATACATTCAAACTAAACCTATCCCAAAAGGATGAAAATGGAAACACAAGATCAATTTCTTCCTCAATTTAGCGAAGAGCAGCAAGCCATAAAGCAAACGGTAAAAGACTTTGCCGAAAAAGTAATTAAACAGCGTGTAATGGAATTTGACGAATCGCAGATTTTTCCATTTGAAATAATGGAACAGCTCGGCAGACTCGGTTTAATGGGAATTCTTGTTCCGGATATTTACGGTGGCGCAAACTTGGGTTACACGGAATACGCGCTTATCATTGAAGAACTCGCAAAAGTTGATCCCTCCATCGCCCTTTCCGTTGCGGCTCATAACGGACTTTGCACTAACCACATCAATCTTTTCGGTAACGAAGAACAAAAGAAAAAATATTTGCCCGGTCTAACAAGCGGAAAAGTTATCGGAGCTTGGGGACTTACGGAATCAGTCTCAGGAAGTGATGCCGCAAGTTTGATTTCAACCGCTGAATTAAAGGACGCTTTTTATTATCTCAACGGAAGTAAAACTTTTACCACTCATGGCACAGTAGCCGGAACTTACGTGGTTATGGCAATTACTGACAAGGCTAAAACGAAAAAAGGAATCTCAGCTTTTATTTTAGAAAAGAGTTTTGAAGGATTGATCATCGGCAAAAAAGAAAATAAATTGGGAATGCGCGCCAGCGATACGACTCAGCTTTCATTTGATAATTGTAAAGTTCCAAAAGAAAACTTAATCGGTGTTGAAGGAGAAGGATTTATCCAGGCGATGAAAGTACTGGAAGGCGGAAGAATTTCTATTGCCGCGCTTAGCGTTGGATTAGCGCAAGGCGCACTTAATGCCGCACTTTATTATTCTTCCGAACGAAAACAGTTTGGCAAAGCGATCAATGAATTCCAGGGAATTCAATTTAAACTTGCAGAGATGGCAACCAATATTGGTGCCGCGCGGGCGATGACATTCAAAGCCGCTTCAATTAAGGACAAAGGACTCGCCAATACAAAAGAAGCTGCTATGGCAAAACTTTTTGCAAGTGAGATGGCGGAAAAAGTTGCAAATGACGCCGTACAAATTTTCGGTGGTTACGGATTCATAAAAGATTATCCCGTTGAAAAATTCTATCGCGATGTAAAACTTTTAACCATCGGGGAAGGAACTTCGGAAATTCAAAAACTTGTTATTGCAAGAGAATTACTAAAAGATTGACAAAAGTTTATCATGAAAAAAATCGGAACAGAAATCAAAACAAACGGACTTTTCTTAAAGCAAGAAGATTACTACAAAAATCTTCTACGTAAAATTGAAGCCGAACGCGCAAAAGTAAAACTTGGCGGCGGAGAAAAATCAATTGCAAAACACAAAGCCAAAGGAAAACTAACCGCACGCGAACGAGTTGCAAAATTAATTGATACAGATTCTTCCTTCTTTGAATTAAATACTTTTGCCGCTTTCGGAATGTATGAAGAATACGGTGGCGCGCCTTCGTCGGGAACGATATTCGGGATCGGGAAAATCCATCAACATGAATGTGTTATCGTTGCGAATGATGCGACCGTAAAAGCTGGCGCATGGTTCCCGATAACGTGTAAAAAAAATCTCCGTGCACAAGAAATTGCTATGGAGAATCACCTACCGCTGATCTATTTAGTTGATAGTGCCGGAGTGTTTCTTCCTTTGCAAGATGATATTTTTCCCGACAAAGAACATTTCGGTCGAGTCTTTCGCAACAACGCAAAAATTTCCGCAATGGGAATTCCTCAGATTGCCGCCATCATGGGACCATGCGTTGCAGGCGGTGCTTATCTTCCCATCATGAGCGATGAAGCGTTAATTGTTGAAGGAGAAGGTTCGGTTTTTCTTGCCGGTTCACATTTGGTTAGAGCCGCAATCGGTGAAGTGATCGATAACGATTCACTCGGCGGCGCGAGAGTTCAATCAAATATTTCCGGAGTTACCGATTACATTTGTAAAAATGATGACGAATGTTTGAAGCAGATACGCAGCCTCGTTGACAAATTTCCTCATCAGCAAAAAGCAAATTATAATAGAACGGAAAGTGCTGCTCCCATTTTCAGTGAGAAAGAAATTCTCGGAGTTTTACCGGAAGACCCGATAAAAAATTATGACACTTACGAATTACTTGCCCGCATTGTTGATAATTCCGAACTTGATGAATACAAAGCCGGGTATGGAAAAACTTTAATTACAGCTTACGCGCGAATTGACGGTTGGGCTGTGGGTATTGTTGCGAATCAACGGGCAGTTGTAAAAACCGAATCCGGAGAAATGCAAGTCGGCGGAGTAATTTATTCCGACAGTGCAGATAAAGCCGCACGGTTTATTATGAATTGTAATCAACGGAAAATTCCTCTAGTCTTTTTTCAAGATGTAACGGGATTTATGGTTGGCAGCCGCGCCGAGCACGGTGGAATAATTAAAGACGGCGCAAAAATGGTAAATGCAGTCGCAAATTCTGTTGTTCCGAAAATTACAATTATCGTTGGGAATAGTTTCGGCGCCGGAAATTATGCAATGTGTGGCAAAGCCTATGACCCGCGATTTATTTTTGCATATCCCAATGCTAAAATTTCCGTAATGGGCGGGCAACAGGCAAGCAGTGTGCTTCTCGATATAAAACTGAAACAACTAACTTCAAGTACAGAGTTGGAGAATAAAACTTTTTCTGAAGTTGACAAGAAAAAATTGTTGAGCGATATTCAAAAATCTTATGATGAAAAAAGTTTTCCGCTTTATGCTGCAGCACGTTTATGGATTGATGAAATAATCAATCCGGCAGAAACACGAAAAGTTATTTCCGCTTCTCTTTCTGTGTCTAATAATAATCCCGAGATGCCGGAGTTTAAAGTTGGTGTAATACAAGTGTAATTATGAATATTGAAATTGAATAGAAGGATGAAAATATTCGTTTTTATTCTCATAATCGTATTAGTTCCCAATTCTTCTTTCTCCCAACGAAGCCAACTTTCGACCGAAGTGCAAAATATTTCGGAATATATTGCTTCGGATTCATTCCTTTCTTTAAAAGAACAAGAAGGTGAACTTCGATCAATTGATTCCCTTTACTCAAAAGCTTTAAACCTCACAGAGAATAATATTCAAGAAGCATTACTTGCTTTAACCTTCGCCGTTGTTCCCTACAAAAATGTGCCTGTCCATTTTTTGTTCAAATTTAATTATCCCTTGTTTTCTGCGGATGATTCAACTTTTAAAAAGAAGAATAAATATTTGCCGAAATATTTTTTAGTGGATTCGCCAAAGAATGAATTTGGTGATAGAGACAAACTGGCTCATTTTTTCGGAAACGCTTTTGTAGCTTATACTTCGCAAATCTTTGATTTAACTGGTGCGATTGGTTATTTTGTAGAAGTTTTTGAAGAGAATTTTACCCCGGAAAATCAAATTGATCTTCGGGACTTAAAAGTGAATAAACTTGGCGAAGCATTCGGCAAAAGTTTAAAGAAAGATCAATCTCTGCTTCCATCAATTTTTATAAAGAAATATCAGCAGTAAATATGAACACTGTATTAATCATCGATGATGAAAAACAAATTTGTGAAAGTATTCAGCTCATTCTCGGTTTTGAAGGTTACCAGACGGATTTTGCAACTTCAGGAACCGATGGTTTGCAGAAAATATCTTCGGAACAGTTTGATGTTGTTCTGCTGGATATTCAGATGCCCGACCTCAACGGTTTTGAAGTGCTTACAAAAGCGAAACAAGATTTCCCTTTCTTGAACGTGATCATCATTTCCGCATTTGGAAATATTCAAAACGCAATTCAAGCAACTAAACTTGGAGCCTTCGATTTTCTTGAAAAACCCATTGATCGCGATAAACTCTTAATAACCGTACGCAATGCGGTTGAACAGGCTCATCTTAAAAAAGAAAATGATGAGATGAAAAAAACTTTTCTGGAGCCGGGAGAAATAATCGGTAATTCCCGCGCATTAAAAAATGTTTTATCGCTCATTGAAAAAGTTTCTCAAACCGACGTTCGTGTTTTAATCACCGGTGAAAACGGAACGGGAAAAGAATTAGTCGCTCGCGCTATTCACAAAAAAAGTCTACGCAAAGAAAAACCTTTTATCGAAGTGAATTGCGCGGCTATACCAAATGAACTTATTGAATCTGAATTATTCGGACACGAGAAAGGTTCCTTCACCGGGGCGATGCAACAACGAATTGGTAAGTTTGAACTTGCTAATAAAGGAACAATCTTTTTGGATGAGATAGGCGATATGAGTCTGCAAGCGCAGGCGAAAGTGTTGCGCGCGATTGAAGACGGAAAAATTCAGCGCGTTGGCGGCGCTAAATCGATTGAAGTTGATGTGCGAATTATTTCAGCTACAAACAAAAATTTGACGGAAGAAATTGAAAATGGAAATTTCCGCGAAGACTTACTTCATAGATTAAATGTAATTCCCATCATCGTACCGCCGCTTCGTGAAAGGTTGGAAGATATTCCGTTGCTTGTAAAACATTTCGCGCAGGATATTTCACAGAAACATAAAAAAGTAATCCCTTCGTTCTCAGAAGATGCTCTTGCCGTTCTACAGAACTTACGCTGGGCGGGAAACATCAGAGAGCTAAGGAATATCGTTGAACGAATTATTATTATTATCGATAAGAAAGAGATCTCGAAAAAAGATATTGAGTTTCTTGTTCCATACGAAAAGCAGGACATCGGAGAAATGGTTGATCTTTCAAATTCATTTCAAGATTTTAAAGGAAAAGCCGAGCGGGCTTTTATTATGAAACAACTCGACGTAAACCATTGGAATATTAGTAAGACTGCCGATTCGTTAAACATTCAGCGCAGTCACCTTTACAATAAAATGAAGAAATATAATATTGAGAAGGGAAAAGAGTAATGGCAGAGACGATTTTTACAAAAATTATTAGAAAAGAAATCCCAGCTACAATTGTTTACGAAAACGAAACTGTGCTTGCGTTTCGCGATATTAATCCGGCCGCGCCAACACATATTCTAATCGTTCCAAAAATTGAAATTGCAAAAGTTACCGATTTGAATGGCAAAGAACATGGCGCACTTTTAGGTGAAATGATCGACGCGACAAATACAATTGCAAAACAAGAAGGAATTGATGAAAAAGGTTTCAGATTAGTTTTTAATTGTGGAGATAATGGCGGGCAGGAAGTCAATCATTTGCATATGCACTTACTCGGAGGTAGAAAAATGAACTGGCCTCCGGGGTGAGGAGTCATGAGAAACAACTATCCAAGTTGATTTAACTATTCCTATTGAAACACGCTAAAATGAAATTGGTCATCCAACCTTCCATCTAACTCATAAATTCCAATAGAGTAAAGATAGTATTCTTCAATTCTTTACGAGAGACAACTCTATCTATAAAACCATGCTCCTGTAAAAACTCAGCAGTCTGAAATCCTTTTGGTAAATCTTTCCCGATAGTTTGTTTTATAACTCTCGGACCAGCGAAGCCAATTAACGCTTTTGGTTCGGCAATATTTACATCACCTAACATGGCGTAACTTGCTGTGATACCACCAGTTGTGGGATCGGTTAAAATGGAAATATATGGAACCCCAAGGTCCGCAAGTCTTGCCAATCGAGCGCTTGTTTTCGCCATTTGCATTAAACTTAACACACCTTCCATCATTCTCGCACCACCACTTGATGAAATCAGAACGAGTGGGATTTTAGACTTTATTGATTTATCAATTAGTCTTGCGATTTTTTCTCCAACTACCGAGCCCATACTCCCGCCAATGAATTTGAAATCCATGCAGCCGAATGAAATCTCCCTTCCGTTAATTGTTCCGGTTCCCGTTCGGATCGCATCAAAAAGTTCGGTCTTTTTAATGGCGTCGTTAATACGGTTGGAATACTTTTTTGTGTCGGTAAACTCGAGAGGATCAGCCGAGCGCATCTTTTTGTTCATTTCTTTAAATGACCCGGCATCTAACATAACTTTAATATATTCCTCACTTCCTATACGGAAATGATAAGAGCATTTAACGCATGTCCACAAATTTGTTTCCAATTGTTTTTTATGGATGATTTCGTCGCATTCGGGACATTTCATCCACATCCCATCAGGCAGATCCATTTTTTGAGTATCATCGGAAAAATTTTTCTTTGATCTTTTAAACCATGACATAATTTTATTCTTTCACTTTTTCGATGAATGAAACAATCGTAAGAATCGTTTGCGGCTCTGTGTGATCGTTTGAACTTAAGGTGATTGTTCTCGTTACCACCCCTTGTCTGTTGGATGAATCGAATTCTACTTTAAGTGTTCCTTCTTCGTTCGGCTGCAAAGATTTACCATTTATCACAGCCGCAGTACATCCGCAAGAAGTTCTTACATGATTAATTTCTAGGACAGATGAGCCTACATTCTTATACTTAAAAGTGTAATCAACAATTCTTCCCTCTCTTATTTTTCCAAAATCATGTACAGTTTTTTCAAACTGGATTTTGGGTCCGGTAATTTTAGCTTCCTCAACCTTTTTATCTTTCGGCAGCACCTTTCCGGTGATTTCTAATTTCACGTTTGGATGTGAAGCATCGTTTGAAGCAAGAGAAATAACTTTATTTTGCAATCCAACTTTTCCCTCAGTATCGAACGCAACATCAATTGAAGTACTTTCTCCAGATTCAATTTCATCCTTTTTCATTGCGGCAGCAGTGCACCCACAACTTGTCATAATATTTGTGATGTGAAGGACTTGATCCCCAACATTTTTAACCTGGAACGCGAACTTTACTATTGTTCCTTCAGAAACTTCACCAAAATTATATTGAGAAGTAGTTGTTTGGATTCTCGGTCCGGATAATTGAGCTGACAAAAATGCTATCGGAATAAAAAGTAATGTAAACAATAAAAATCTTTTCATTTTGAATTCGATCCTTTCACTAAAAAATCCTTTATATATAAAGGTTCTAAAAAATCAATATTTGTTAGTTCGGAATTGCCATAAAGCTTACTCCACATAGCAACCGTTTTTGCTGAAGGAAAACTTAACAAACCATTGCCGGCATTTCCAAAGATAATTTCATCGTGGAAATTATTATTCAACTCCGCACGCGAAACAATCCCCAACTCCCGCACAAATTTATAGATATTTCCATTATTAATAAAACCGGCGAAATAGATTTCTTCTTTATTCACTTTGTTGGCGATAAAGAAATTTTCATTTTCCTTTGTATAAACAAGCGCTTCAAGAGCAATTGCTTCAAAGGTTGGAACCGGTATTATTGGTAAAGACGCCCCCAAAGCCATTCCTTTGGCTGCGGCTAATCCTATCCGCAAACCGGTGAAAGAGCCGGGACCAATTGACACTGCGAGAGCGTTTAAATCATTTATGGAAATATCTGCGTTCGAGAGACAATTTTCAATAAGTGAAAATATTTTTTTTGAATGACTGAATTTGATCCGTGAAGCTATCTCAACGAACTTTTCTGAATTCCAATAAACACAAACACCGCATTGTTCTCCGCTTGTTTCTATTGCGAGGATAGGTTTTTCTTCCATCATAATTTTTCTATCCTGAAAGTACGGGAAAAATCACTGTTGATTTGAATAGAAATTTCGTAACGATTCTTTGGCAGCACCTTTGGAAAAAGATCCGCCCATTCGATAATTGAAATAGCCTCTTCATCGTTCAGATAATCATAAAGACCAATGTCGAGCAATTCTTGTTCAGACTTCACCCTATAAAAATCAAAATGGAAAAACTTTTCTTTGCCAACATAAAGATTTAGTAAAGCAAATGTGGGGCTGTTCGCATCTTCGATTGAGAATTCTTTGCAGAGCGCTTTTGTGAAAAAAGTTTTTCCCGAACCTAAATTTCCAATTAAAGAGACGCAATCTCCTTTTTGCAATATTGCAGAAAATTGCTTCGCAAGTATCGAGGTCTCTTCCTCAGAGATAATATTTTGAACGAAGGGAAATTCCATTACTTAGTTTCAAGCGTAATTATCGGAAGGATCATTTCTTCTAAAGAAACGCCGCCATGCTGAAATGTGTCTTTGTAATGACTCAAGTATTTATGATAGTCCGTTGGATAAACAAAATAGTAATCTTCTTTTGCGATGATATAACTAATTGAAACGCCCCGCCGCGGAAGTTTATATTCAAGCGGGTCTCTAACAAAAATGGCATGTTTATCATCTACCTTCAAATTTCTTCCATATTTAAAACGAAGATTTGTCGAAGTTTCTCGATCACCTAAAACTTTAGCACCGCGAAGAGAACGGATACTACCGTGATCGGTGGTAATAATTATTTTTGCATTCTTCATTTTGGAGATCGACTGAAAAGTTGACAAAAGCGAAGAATGAGTGAACCAGCTATCTGTTAATGAGCGATATGCCGCTTCATCCGGTGCAATTTCTTTTAGTAATTCGGAGTCTGATCTTCCGTGCGCAACCATATCTAAAAAGTTTACAACAACCGCAGTAAAATGACTGTTTTGGTAAGACATAATATTTTGTTCAAAATTTCTTCCGACTTCCGGATCGATAATTTTCAAATATTTCAAGTCGGTCTGTAATTTTATTCTATTTCTATTAATTTGAAGTTGAAGCAATTCCTTTTCATATTTGTTCATGCTGCGTTCATCGTCATCGTTCCCCGTCCAAAGATCGGGATAATTTTTTTCAATTTCCGACGGATAAAGCCCGGCGAAAAGCGCGTTTCTTGCGTACGAAGTTGCCGTTGGGAGTATCGAATAATAATAGTCTTTCGAGATTTTAAAATAGTCTAACAGATGTTTTTCCATTGTCATCCATTGGTCAAACCTTAAACAGTCAAGGACGAAAAAGAAAACCGGACCCTTCGCATCACTTATCAGAGGGAAAATATAATCTTTAACAATTTCTGTTGTTAACTTCGGTCGGTCTTCTTTAGATGGAGAATTAACCCACGATTTATAATGCCGCTCAACATACTTTGAAAATTCTTTGTTCGCCTCCTTTTTTTGATCTGCAAGTGACTGCAACAAATTAATTTCTTTGTGGGCAGAAAGTTCTAAATCCCAGTGAACTAACTTTAAGTACAGTTCAATCCATTCTGAATAAGAAAGTTGTTCTTGCAGAAGCATAGATATCTGGTTAAAATCCTGTAAATAATCTTTAGTAGCAGTTTCCGTAGAAATTCTTTTCCCCTCCAAAATCTTTTTACAGACAAGGAGAACTTGACTTGGATTGACAGGTTTTGTTAAATAGTCTTTTATCTTACCGCCGATCGCTTCGTCCATAAGAGATTCAGCTTCACTTTTGGTTACCATTACAACGGGAATATGAGGATGGGATTCTTTTATTTTGCCGAGTAGCTGCAAACCGCCCATTCCCGGCATCATTTCATCCAGAAAGATGAGATCAATTTCTTTTTCTTTTAAAGTTACTAAAGCGTCTTCACCATTAGTATTTGTAGAAACGTCATATCCCTTTTCTGTTAAAAAGATGATGTGTGACCGGAGAAGATCAATTTCGTCATCTACCCACAATATTTTTTTCTGAACCATGGTATCCTTAAATATTTTTCGACAATTTGTTTGTGACAAACATAGTAATAATATTAATCATCCGTTAGAGCATAAATTTTTGCTCACGGCTCACTTTTCAGTTGGTGAGCAGCAGTCAATTTCTGTAGTAGTTTGATGCGAGGTCATTTTCGGACTAACGTAAGGAATGCCAAGATTTAATCCGCGAAGGATAAATAATATACCGATGATGAACGAGAAGACGGGAATAGCTTTTCTGAAATTCAACCGCGCTTTAAGAGATAAAACTGAAGAGAACAGCGAAGCCGCAAACATAATAGGAAGAGTGCCTAAACCAAATAGCGACATAAACGCGGCTCCCTTAAGAGCATCCCCGGTAGCAATGGCGCCGGCAATTCCAACGTAAACAAATCCGCAAGGAAGAAATCCGTTCAGAAGTCCGATTACAAAAAGACTTTTCATGGAATTTTTCCCGAACATCTTAGAGAATTCTTGTTTCAGTTTACCAACTGTCCTCTGGAAAAAATGAAGTTTAGTAAAAGAATATTTCTGCGGAATTATCAATCGTAATATTATTAAAGAACCCAGAAGGATTGAAACTATCTGTTGTAGACCGAAAAGTTGGATCCTATCCCCGATCAGTCCGAAAATGAAACCAAAGAAAGTATAAGTTAAAATCCTTCCGAAATTATAAAGGAGACGACTTACAATTAATGCCGCCTTTGAATTACCAACAATCGGTAAAGCGAGCGCGATAGGTCCGCACATGCCCACGCAATGCAAACTTCCTAACAAACCGATGATGAATCCTGAAAAGACCATTTAATTTATAAAAATACTTTTTTCGTCTGAATAAGAGCCATTTTCAAACAACCAATTAATTTTAACTTTCCAGAAACCTTTGCTCAAACCGGCAGTTGGCACCAATTGGGTTCCGGTTGAATCAGGCTGCAGTGCGATTTTTACATCTTTTGAAGAATCTGACGGGCGGTAGAGTAAAATATTTCCCTCTAATTCTTTCACTGAAAACTTTTTTGGTAATTGAATTATCAACACTTCAGACTGATACTCAACATTAATCTTTTCCGTCAAATCTAAAGTTTTTTGTTGCGCTTCAATCTCTTCCTGATATTTCAATTCCTTTTCATAATAATTTGGAGTAACCAGATCAACTTTTTCTCCAAACGCGAAAATGATCACTACGACATTCATCAAGAGAAAAAATACAATAAAGACGGTTATTCCAGTTCCCCAATTCCATTTTAGTTTCATACTATCTCATTTTAATATTTGATAAAAACGAGGTCTTAAATGAAGTAACTTCGGTTCCGTTTCTATAAACTCCAATAACAACCTGAGTATTTAACTTTGAAAAAACTTTTTTATCCGCAATAATCATGAACTTACCTTCTTCAACTTCGGAAGGTTTTAAGTTTAAATCGTTTCCGAGCATTTTAATTTCGGCATTGAGATTCTTAATTTTTAGAGTAACCAATATCGGTTCAAAAGTTTTGTTTACGATGTTAAAATTGTAAAGATTACTGATCCCATCATTCGGCTGATCTTGATAGAGCATTCCCGGTGTACGCAGAATGTTTACTTCAATATCTTCTCGTGTGGCTACTAAATAAGTAAAAAGTGAAGCTAAAAGAAAAAGGATCACTGAATAACTGATAATTCTAGGTGTAATTTTAAAGCGGATCTGATCTTTTATTCCCTGGAGCGAATCATAACGAATTAAACCACGCGGCTTTTTTACTCTCTCCATCACGTCATCGCAAGCGTCAATGCAAGCAGTACAATTAACGCACTCTAATTGAATGCCGTTACGAATATCAATGCCGGTTGGACAAACATCTACACATAAGTGGCAATCAATACAATCTCCGGCGGTTCGCTCTTCTTTTTTTCTGATTTTTCCGCGTGGTTCACCTCGAACATAATCATAAGCAACTACTAAAGAATTTTTGTCAAGTAAAACTCCTTGTAGCCTGCCGTATGGACAAACCACCGTACATGCTTGTTCGCGAAATCTGGAAAAGATAAAGTAAAACAATCCGGAGAATAAACTGATTGCGATTAAACCGGTTAAGTGTTTCGAAGGAGGATCGGTAATAATTTTGAACAAGTCATCAACGCCAATAACCCAGGCTAAAAGAACATTCGCAACAGCAAAGGAGAGAGCAAAAAAGATCACATGTTTAAGGATCTTTTTGAAATATTTCCCGGATGTCCATTCCCCCTTATCAAGAGCAATTTGCTGACGAAAATCTCCTTCAATCCAATATTCAATTTTTCGGAAAACCGTTTCCATAAAAATTGTTTGGGGACAGATCCATCCGCAAAAAATTCTACCGAAAATTGCCGTAAAGAGAATTATAAAAATTGCAAAAGCAATAAATCCCACCACTAAAATTGCAAAGTCATAAGGTCCAAAAGCTAACCCGAAAAAAATAAATTTCCGGGCTAACAAATTGAACATCATAAACGGATGCCCGTGAATTTTAATGAAAGGAGTAACAATAAGGATCAAAATCAGGATTATAGCTACAACAGTACGCGCTGTGGTATATCTTCCTTTTGGTTTTTTAGGATAGACCCAAACGCGCTTACCCTGTTCGCTGATAGTCGAAATTGAATCCTTATATGAAGATGAATCGCTCAAAGAAACCTTTTATTTTTGAATTTTTACTGAATCGACTTTATCACTCCAAATATTACCCTGAGCAGGTTTTGCATTTGGAGGATTTGTACCATGAAGAGAAATCACAAAACTTCCTACTTCTTCCATTTGCGCTGGAGTTAGTTGAGTCTTCCAGCTAACCATTCCTTTTTCAGGAACGCCGTTTTTTATAGTTGTAAAAACATTCTTAATTCCGCCGCCGTTGATCCAATAATCATCAGTTAAATTTGGACCGACTAATCCTTCTCCCTTAGCGCCATGGCAAACGCTGCATAACTTGTTAAACGTTGCCTGCCCTGAGACTAAATCCATCGGGTCTTTAAGCAATTGCACGGTGTTTTCGTCAACCATTTTACCGCCGAACAGACTGGCTTTTTGAAGTTCCGCAAGTTTAACTTCTTCAAGATATTCCGCTTCCTGCAATTTACTTGAATGGAGGACATGGTAATCGATCATGTAGACAACTCCGAATACAATCGTTACATAGAACAAATATTTCCACCAGGGCGGTAGATTATTATCCAACTCTCTAATTCCGTCATAATCATGGTCGAGCATAATGTCTTTTTCTTTCTCAACCGGGGTTGCATCAACCAATTTATCATAAAACTTAGAAAATAAAGGTTTTAATATCGGTTTCGTCTCTGTTTCAATTTTTGCATGAGTAAAGAAAAAAACGATAAAGATCAGAAGCACTAAGAGAAAGAAGATCAACGCGGCATTATCGATATAAGCAACCATATCTATTTCCTTAGTTTGAGCGAAAGAAGTAGAAGTTACTAAAAATCCCACGATCAACAACTGTATAATTCTATTTATTTTGTTTTGAATAGCTTTTTTCATAACAAATCCTTTATAATTTACTGTTTTCATCTTCACCATCAAGAGGAAGATTTTCCATTTGTTTAACATATGCAGTGTCAATTCTAAAGATCCAAACGATCATAAAAATGAAAGCGGAAAGGAAGATCAGCAGCGAGATTATCGGGAAGATGCTGATCCCTTCAATAGAACTTAAATAATTACTAAACATTTTTTTGCTCTCCTTCTCTTACTTCTTTTTCGCTTTGATGTCTGTACCCAATCTCTGCAAGTAAGCGATCATCGCGATAATCTCTTTATCCGGATCAACAACAATTCCGGCATTAATAAGATCAAGAGCGATAGAATCAGCCTGCTTCTTAAGCTCAGTATTTGCTACGGTTTCAAATCCGTCAGGATACGGAACTCCCAATTTTCTAAGTACGGATACTTTCTTTTCTGTATTTGAAATATCCAAAACATTTTCAGACAACCATGGGAATGGAGGCATAATTGATCCCGGAGACATTAAGCGGGGATCGTTCATATGATAATAATGCCATGAGTTAGGATATTTTTTACCTTCTCTCATTAAGTCAGGTCCGGTTCTTTTAGAACCCCATAAGAACGGATGATCATAAACGTACTCGCCTGCTTTTGAATATTCGCCATAACGTTCAACTTCGGTTCTGAAAGGACGAATCATTTGTGAGTGGCAGCCTACACATCCTTCACGAATGTACAAGTCTCGTCCCTGTAATTCCAGAGGCGTATAGGGTTTAACTGATGAAATGGTTGGAATGTTGGTCTTTACCAGGAATGTCGGGATCATTTCAACAATTCCGCCAATTAAAATGGCAACCGCAGCAAGTACTGTAAATTGAATTGGACGGCTTTCAATCCAGCGATGTCCAAGACCTTTTTTATACTTAATAGGAGCTTTAACCATAGGAGGAGCTTGCGCTTCTTCATCAGCAACAAACTTTCCTTGTTTTGCCGTTTTCATTAAATTTACGACCATAACAACTACGCCAGTGAGGTAAAGTAATCCACCAACCGAACGAATAATATACATCGGGACAATCTGCAAAACCGTTTCTAAAAAGTTCGGATATTGGAGAAGTCCTTCCGGTGTAAATTGTTTCCACATTAAAGTTTGCACAAGAGCTGACCAGTACATCGAAGATGCATATACGACGATACCTAAAAAGCCGATCCAGAAATGGAAATTGGCAAGTTTTTTTGAATAGAGAGTTGTATTCCAAAGTCTTGGAACTAACCAGTATAAAATTCCGAACGTTAAAAATCCGTTCCAGCCAAGAGCGCCAATGTGAACGTGTGCAATTACCCAGTCTGTAAAATGTGCTAAAGCATTCACGTTTTTAAGCGACATCATCGGACCTTCAAAGGTTGACATTCCATAAGCGGTAATGGCTACAACCATGAATTTGAGTACAACATCTTCTCTAACTTTATCCCAAGCGCCACGCAGCGTTAAGAGTCCGTTTATCATACCACCCCAGGAAGGAGCGATAAGCATAAGTGAAAAAACTGTTCCGAGTGATTGTGCCCAGTCCGGTAAAGCGCTATATAAAAGATGATGCGGACCAGCCCAAATATAGAGGAATATCAAAGCCCAAAAGTGAATGATTGAAAGCCGGTAAGAATAGATCGGTCTATTAGTAGCTTTCGGCATGAAATAATACATCAACCCGAGATACGGCGTTGTTAAAAAGAAAGCCACAGCATTATGTCCATACCACCATTGAACCAACGCATCCTGAACTCCGGCATAGGCTGAATAACTTTTAAGGAATGATACCGGCAACTCAATTGAATTAACGATGTGTAAAACCGCGACCGTTACGATCGTTGCAATATAAAACCAAATTGCTACGTAAAGATGTTTTTCTCTTCTTTTGGCAATAGTGCCGAATAAATTGATAGCGAAAACAACCCAAACAAGAGTAATCAAAATGTCAATAGGCCATTCTAATTCAGCATATTCTTTACTTGTGGTAATTCCAAGAGGAAGCGTGACCGCTGCTAAAACGATTATCAACTGCCAACTCCAGAAATGGATTTTGCTTAAAAGATCGCTGAACATTCTGGCTTTTAATAATCTTTGAAGTGAATAGTAAACTCCCATAAAAATTCCGTTTCCTACAAATGCAAAGATGACGGCATTTGTATGAAGGGGGCGAAGTCTACTAAATGTTAAGTAAGGAATACCAAGATTAAGAGCGGGGATGTAAAGCTGTACGGCGATAATTAAACCGACCAGCATCCCAACAACGCTCCACAATACCGTGGCGATGGCAAAGGACTTGACAATTTGATTGTCATATTTGAAGGTTTCGATTTGCATCATAGTTTCTCCAGATTAATTCGAGAGTTGGTTTTATTTGTTTTTTCATTAAGAATAGTTTGTTCTTTATCATCAAAAAGCATACGAACCGAAGGAGTATAGTTATCGTCATATTGACCACTTTTTACAGCCCAGATGAAGGCGATAAGGAAACCTCCAGCCACCATTATACTGAACAATATGAGTACCGCAATTACGCTCAAAGTAATCCTTTCCGCTTAGCAAAAAAAGTAGTGGTTATGGTAGTAAAAACAACAACAGATATTGAACTTATTGGCATTAAAACCGCTGAAAGCAACGGTGATAATAAACCCTGAACGGCAAAATATAAGCCGAAAATATTATATAAGATTGAAATAAAAAAACTTGCATAGATAATTTTCAAACTTACGGTCGTAAAGTTAAGAAAAGTTGGTAAATTTAATAACATTTTTGCATTTAAAATCGCATCACTTGCCGGGGTAAAATTTAAAATATCCTCTGAAATGGAAATCCCCACATTACTTTGCGCCAAAGCTCCGGCATCGTTCAGTCCGTCTCCCAGCATCAATACTTTTTTCTTCCCGGATTGTAGTTTTTTTATAAAATTCAGTTTAGCCAAGGGGGATTGTTTAAAAAACACTCTCTCTTCACTTCCAAAAAGTTTAACTAAAAAGCTCTTTTCCGTCTCATTATCACCGGAAAGAAGATACGAATCATATTTTTTTTGTGTTTGTTTTATCACAGAATCCGTTTCGTCCCGGTATTTATTTTGAATTTTGTACTTCCCCTTTATTACATCATTAATAGATAAATAAACTTCCGAACTTACCGGAACCGGCATTGTTTCAACAATCGTATTTTCACCATCCGTCTTATGCTTCAAATTAAAAAAAGTCTCTCCACCGATCTTAATTTTCTGTCCGCCGATTTCACCCGTAATTCCCTGTCCGACAATTTCACTAAAATTTTCAACTTTATCTAAAGTTGAATTCTCGATTGATGCGAATATCTTTTTACTTAATGGATGGTTTGAATTCCGAACCAAGGATTTAACCATAACTTTTTCTTCATCTGAAAGGCTTTCACCGGAAAACTCAATTTCGGTTTCCCCGGCTTTGGTAATCGTTCCGGTTTTATCCCAAACAATCGTATCAATGTTGGCAATATCTTCCAAAACACGAATATTTTTTACGTAGAAATCATTTTTTCCGAATATCCGCAAGGTGTT
>Ga0209417_1002652_pt1 | contig 26602 bp, 19 predicted proteins | sample RifGroF2_FD_184002 | JGI IMG/M metagenome (GOLD analysis project Ga0209417, IMG submission 184002) | Groundwater microbial communities from Rifle, Colorado, USA - Groundwater F2 (SPAdes) (version 2) | ecosystem: Environmental > Aquatic > Deep subsurface > Groundwater | place: Rifle, Colorado... | reverse complement strand
AACAAAACTGGCTGCGACTATACCCCAGCGGATAATCACTCCGGTATTCTTCCCAGAGCAATTGTTTGGTTACCCCAACCCGGCCAAGCTCTTTGGAAAAGAAGTCCAGATTAGCCTTTAAATGCTCGAAACGCTCGTCTTTATAGGCAGGGTTTCCCGCATGGAACCTGGCTTCCATGATCGGGTCGTCCAATGCCAGAAGGGACTGGACATCCAATGGGGACAAAGCAACTTTTGCAAGATAGGCTTTCACCGTATTCTTACTGATCCCCAAACTGCGGGCAATAAACTTGATGCCTTTGCCCTGCTCGTGTAACTGCAATAATTGTTTTATCTGACTCATGGGTCTTGGTTTTCCGGCCATTCGAGTGTCGTATTAGTGGTTTGTTTACCACTAATGAACCAAAACCTTTGATGGAAATTGAGAATAGGGGGTCAATCCCGATAAACCGGGACAGGCTATGCTCCGGATTCCGTCCCCAACCCGCGAATCAAAGGGGGGTCAGGATGCTCCGGATTTTGCAACCCATTTTGCAACTTCAAAGGGGGTCAGCATCTGCCGGATTGCCACACAAAAAACGTGCGAAAAACCAAAAAAAAACTAATGAATCTCCGGAGGCAAGGGGGTCAGCTTAGTCCGGATTATCCAGTAGTGGACGATTTGCAATTGCATTCGACCCGAGCTATATCAGCAAATCAGGAAAGCTAACTCCCGGGCTTGGCCGATATTGGTCGGGTTGTGCCCAGGCTTCTAAATGGGGGCTTGAAATTAGCGGGATCGCTGCAGTGGATGTGGATAACAATTTTGCGTTCCATCTCGAAGCTGTCCAGACTCCCGGAGGCAAAGGCGATCCTAACTCAGATGAAAACCTGCTGGATTGGTACGGCAATGTTTTGTTTGAGCGCAAAGACACCCTGGTTCAATTGTCGTCCTACATTGTTGCTGATGCTTACTTTGCAAAGAAACCCTTTGTCGACAAGGTATTTTCGATGGATATGCATCTGGTTAGCCGCCTGCGCGATGATGCCGACCTGAAGTATCTTTTCTATGGAGAAAAGACCGGAAAGAAAGGAAGACCACGCAAACATGACGGAAAAATAAACTGGGCCAATTTAAACCCGGATTATTTCAATGTCATAACCAGTGAAGGCCAGGCAACAGTCTATTCTGCCATCGTTTATTCCAAGTCATTCAAACGCGATATAAAAATAGCCTGCGAGTTTACCATTTCTGAAAAAGGAAAGGTATCCCATAAAATCTATTTTTCCACCGATCTGCAGATGGAGGCATCAGAGATTATCAAGTATTACCGAAGCCGTTTTCAGATTGAATTTTTGTACCGCGATGGCAAACAACACACCGGTTTGGAAGATTCCCAGGCCAGAAGTGAAAACAAGCTACATTTCCATTTCAATGCCGCGTTAACAACCATAAACGTTGCAAGGGTTTGTCACTGGCTTTCCCTGCCAAAAGAGCAAAGAGCCGCCTTTTCAATGGCCGATGTGAAAACATTGTACCACAACATGTTACTCATCGAAAGATTTATTGACGTGTTCGCCATTAACCCAAACAAGCTAAAAAATCAAGATATTATCAAAGAACTTATATATTACGGCACTATTGCCGCGTAAAATCTAACGGAGTATTGATAATTTAAGTTGTATGTTAATTAATTTTTATGCAATTTTAAAATCGGAGTTTAAAATTGCATAAATATGTATATTTCACGAGAGATTTACAACGAACTGTTAGAATCATGCCGTACTTTTCCGGTTGTCACCATCACAGGGCCACGACAATCGGGAAAAACAACTTTACTGCAGCATGTTTTTCCTGACAAAAAATATGTGTCGCTGGAAGATCCTGACATCAGGCAAATGGCGGTTTCTGATCCCCGCTCTTTTCTGAATCAATCAGACACAGGGCTTATCATCGACGAGATTCAACGGGTGCCTGAATTGGTTTCGTACATCCAGGGGATCGTGGATAAACTTCAAGTTCCCGGTTATTACATTTTATCCGGAAGCCAACAATTTGAGTTATCGCAAACCATTTCACAATCATTGGCCGGAAGAACTGCTATCTTGCGGCTATTGCCATTTTCGATACAGGAGATTCAGGTAATTGCCGCAAATAAAACTATTGAAGAGCTTCTTTTCAAGGGATTCTACCCACGCATTTACAATCAACCGCCTGTAACCCCGACGCGGTATTTCAGCAGCTACCTCGGAACCTACATTGAGCGCGACCTTCGCCAATTAATCAACGTGAAAGATTTACGGCTATTTGAATTATTCGTCCGTTTATGTGCCGGAAGGGTTGGGCAGATTTTTGTTGCCAGCAACCTGGCCAACGAGGTCGGAGTAAGCGTTCCTACTATCCAATCATGGCTATCCATTCTCGAAGCCTCTTATGTCGTTTATTTGCTCCATCCTTTTCATGCCAATATCAATAAGCGGCTCACCAAGTCGCCCAAGCTTTTCTTTTACGACATTGGCCTGGCTGCATTTCTTGCAGGAATAAACGAACCGTACCAAATACATACCAGTCCGTTAAAAGGGCCATTGTTCGAAAATCTGGTCGTAATGGAAGCGCTGAAAAGCAAATACAATCGCGTCAAACCGTATCAACTTTGTTATTACCGGGATAGCAACAACAATGAAGTCGATTTAATTCTTGATTACACCACACACCTGGATGCGGTGGAGATTAAGTCGTCGCAAACATTCGACAAAAGCTTTTTAAAAGGGTTAAACTATATTCGGGGAATCCTGCCTGAAAAAATCAGAAATACAACTATTTGTTATTCAGGAGAAATAGAGCAGATGATTGACGGAACGAAGCTGGTGAATTATAAGAATATTTTTAGAGAATAGCCTGATTAAGCCCTACCGAAATCCTCCCCGGAGGAGGAGGATATAAAAATGCTTTGATAGTGTTTAAAAGTAAGGATTCCATCTCTCAAAAAAGATGGAATCCTTATACTCTTTCCTTTTTTCTTGATTTTTATTTCAACACTTCTTTGGCTGCCAGCACCAAAAACATGAAATTGGTTGCTCCACCCCCCAAAACATATTCAGTTTGCTGCCAAAAGTACGGCCATTCTTTAAGTTCAGGAAAATCGGGGCGAATGATTCCGGTTCCTGAAACTGAACCTCCGGGGATAAATGAACGATCAGCACGGTTTACTCCGTAGGCCTGAAGAACTGAACGGGAACCTACTCCTGAAACAAACGAAGAAGTGTTTTCGCCCGGATGGTTCCCCAATACAAAATTAAGGGCGTTCAGCATATATTTTGAATCAAAAATTTCCGGAAATCCTTTCTGAAGGAAATATTGTGTGACTCCAAATCCCTGAATGTTCCAGCCATCACCCCAAATATGCGGACGATAAGGTACTCCAAATGGGTTTTCCAGCTGTAATTTGTCAACTTCAGCCTTGTAGTTTTTGGCCGCTGCCAACACCATTTCAGTAAGTTTTGGTTCATTAAGCTGTTTCATCACACGTCCAACATACCCAATTACTTCATTTCTTTTTAAAACTTCAGGATTAGTATATTTCAAGATGTCGGCTCGATATTTTAAGTTTCCGGTGGTAATCAGTAATTCGACAGCAGCTTTCACTTTTGCACCAGCCAGACGCTGGTTTTTATCTGCATTAACCAAGGCATAAATTTCCTCAGCAGCATTGACTGACTGAATAGCCAGCGTATCATTAAAACCTTTCAGAACGCGGGCTCCAGTCGCTAAAGCTTCCGCCACATCCAATTCGCGTCCGGGATTTTCTTCGGTAAAAACCAAACGGTCATCCAAAACAACAGATTCGTGTGCAGTAACTTCATTCTTTTTTAGGCCTGAATTATATTTTCTTCCGTCGGTCATGGTTGCAGCATCGCCCAAATGGACATACTGTCGCAAACTGTTTTCAATGATTCCACGATACAAACGTCCAAGACTTTGGTATCCGGCCAAAATGGTTATTGTTCCATGTTCTATTTGCTGAAGCAAGTCATTTTTTCCATCAGGTCGGTGAATTTCCACCAGATTTTGAACTTGATCTACCGTTGTTTGGTCAATTTCAGGTTTAAACAATTCGTAAGCCTGGGATAAAATCCACACTTCGCCAGCCTGCGACTCCACCCGTAAATCATAATCGCCAGCGTCGTGCCAACCTCCGCGGTTTAATCCGGGAACCTGATCCAATGGTTTAAATTTGGTGAGTGTTGAATGTCCTTGTGCATAGCCATCGAAATGGTTGGTATCAATGGGAGCCATCAACGCATCATCCATGTGGCAGAGTCCATGCCAGACACGGTATCCTTCGTTGATACGCATATGGCACATTTGTACCGGAAGAAAATATTCGATGGTTGGTTGCCAAACATGGCGATCGTAAATCGTTGAGTTTATTCGAAAAGGTTCAGAGGTATTTCCAGCATATTTAATCTGGTAAATTCCGGGAGTTTTTATATCTGAAAAGTCAAACTGAAAATAGTTGAACCGCAGGAATTTCCCCCATTTCTTTGGTTCCACAGTGCGTATTTCTTTTAGCCCACCATCTTCAGCCATGCGATATAAGCTAGCCTTCTCAATTTTCGGATCGTTTTTATCAACTTCAATAACAGCAACTTTTTGCTGATCGGGATGATAGCCGATCTGGCTGACATGAACAACTGGTTTCGATAGAAAGTCGGGCAATACATTACAGTCGATCACCCATTCGATAGCTCCAACCGTTTTGCCTGGAGTCACCAACGAACGTACAACGAACCATCCGTTGTTGTGATAGAATCTCCCATCCATTAACTGAAGCGGCTGTCCTTTACTTTCGATGATCATAGTTTGAGAAGCCGTTTCAGGAGCAATGGTTAGTTTATTGCCGGTGGCCATCGGGAAAGCCTGCCAGTTGCCATTCCCGTCTTTTTCCATCGGACCGTTGGCCTGAGTGGGGAAAATACCTGATTGCTGATCGAGATACCAGCTTTTGCCAAACAGCAAGCCCGGGAATAATTCGAAGTTGAATCCAACTTTCTTTTCCCAGCCAGTAGGAAGCGGTTTGTCAAGATCGACCAGAATTCGAAATTTATTTCCTTCGCCAACCACCCGAACATGATACGTGAAATATAAATCGGGATACTCAATTGGATTAAAACCTTTGCGGTTGATGCTCGAATCGGGATAGGTACATTTTACTCTGATTTCGTTCCTGGTGTGATCAACAGAGCGTTTTCCGACCTTTGGAATCGGCTGCCATTGCCCGGGAGTAGGCTCTAAACGCAAATCGCCGTTTGTAGCAACTCTTGTTCCGTTCTGGATAATCCCAACAGCTCCCTGATGACCTTCAGGATAAATATCAAAAAAGACCATCACATTCAATCCGGGCTTCTCGAAATATTCATTTTCGTTGATCTGAAGGGACTGAGCTTTTGAGGAAAAACTAGTAAAGAGGAATAAGAAAAGAGGAAAGTACTTGAATAATAGGGTTTTCATTGTTGGTTTGGTTTAGGTTACTTACTTGGTTATAAATCCTTATTGTATCAATTACAAGTAAGAGAGTTTAAAGATAAAGAAATTGTTGATCTCAAAACTTATCTTTCCAAATTTCACATTCAGACCAAATACTGGAACCCTTTATTTAAATGGAAAGGCGGAAGTAACAAATGAATGTCAACTTCCGCCTTTTTATATGCATTTAATTAATCGCAGTTTTAGTCAACCACAATCAGCAAGTATTTCGAGGCTTTCCAGAATTCTTCCGTGTTGTCGATCAAAAGGCTTTCAACGGTTTTTACTCCGGAAAAATGATACGAACCATCGGGATGATAGGATACCAATTTGGCTTTTTTCATATTCAATGGCAATGAATTAAAATCACGGATATCAATTTTTGTGAAAAAGTCGCGGTTAAAATCCTTCTTCATTTTTATGGTTTTGCCCATTCCCAAAACGCCGCCTTCTTTTTCAATCACATTCTTTTCGGTCAGTTCTTTCTTGGTTCCAAAACCATAAAATGCTGTATTAATCGCAATAGTTTGCTCATCAATAGTTTGTGTTTTTGCCTTGATTGTTGCTTCGCTTTCGGCAGTAATGGTTTCAATTTTCTGGTTTAATCCGGTAACATTAACATGCAAATTTTCAAGTTCTGTATTTAAACGTGCAAGTTCTCCGTCTTTTTCAAGCATTTGCTTGTTCAGTAGCTCAACCATGGTCTGGAGTTCCTTGATCTTCACGGTCGAATTGTTCAATTTTCCCTGCATCGATTTTACCAAATCTTTGTTTTTCTGAAGCAGTTCGTTGATTTGCCTGATGTCTTCGATGATGCGTTTTTTCGCATCAGCTTTCAACTCAGTGCCAGGAGCTGTTTGAACGGAAACTAACTTTTGGATCGTTTTAACCGAATCCATATTCATCTGAATTTCATTCATTGCGCCAACAAATTCCAGTATGGAATTATCTTTTTCAACACCTAAAGCCGCAATGCTATCTTGTTTATACTGCATGCGTGCAATATCTCTTTTGTGTTGACCGCATGAGACCAACACCGTAACTGATAAAATAAACAATAACTTTTTCATTTGATTTAATTTAAATGATTACAATTTTTTTATTAAAAAGCCGGGGGTGGTTCATTGGATTTGAGCAGTGAAATATTAATACATATACATAGTTAAACCAGCAATCCGGTTCGATTTTTTTAATGCTCAAAAAAAGAAGGTAATCCGCGAGCACTACCTCCACTGAGTGCAATTCCGAATCTGCATGGTTTGAACATCATAGATAGTTTTAAACTGGTTTGTAATTTGACTTTCCTGTAAATTTCTAAAAAACTCAATCTTAGGTTGTTCTTAATCCAAACTTTTTGATAACTGAAGAATTGAACTTTTAAGCAGTATAAAGGTAGAGAGATGCCGAATTACAAAAGTTACAAGACTTTAGAAAAAATTTACATGATTCACACATTCCTATTTTGCCAAAAAAAGGGCGGAAGTCGCTATAAATGCTGACTTCCGCCCTTTTCTATTTTCTTGTTTCTCAATTTACCTCCTGAATACCCAAAGAATATTATTGTAAGTAGGTTGTTGGTTATTCCCAAAAGCCACGCCAATATCGCGATAGGCTTTTATCCGCAGCTTTTCGAGCGCTACATTATCGCCCCAAACGCGCTCCATAAATTTCCAGTCGCGGATTTCATCTTTCTGTACTTTGGCTTCCATTTTGGCAATCAAACCTTTGGTTTCGCCATAACATTTTGAGTCGGGATCGATCAGGCAAAGTACTGCACCTGCATCGGCGGCTCCTGCCGAAGTCGGGTTGGATGCCCAAATGGATTGTGCCATATTGGTAAATATCTGACAATCATGATCGATGTAATCCTTGTAAATGGGGCCAATTTCCTGCATCGATTTCATGTAACAATCTTTACAAACTTCAGGAATTCCTGAAAGTGTAGCAATGGCAGCCTGAAACTGGTTTTGCGATTGCAGGGCCTTGGCCTTGGCAATCACAAAGTCGCAACGCGAATTGTAGTATTCAATGATCTTTTGCTTACCGGTTTTCATGAACCGTTCCAATTCAGCATTGTTCATGTTGATGGATCTCAGTCCCGTGAGGTAAGCCTTATTCTTGTTGGTTCCGGCGCCTTTGCTTGATATGGTTGTCGTGGAAACTATAATCTGATCGACCACATCAACAATATACAGGTAAATCTGGAAAGAATAAGCTTCCATTGGCGGAACGGTTGGAGTAATGTCCTTGGTTAAGGCAACCATTTTGGCCGTCAGTACAAATCGTGGACTTGGACCTGAACCACCCAGTCCGTTTTTAACTGCGACCTCCATCAGTTTGTTTTCGAGCAACGCCTGAGCCTGATCAGGAATGTCTTCGACCTGGGGAGGGACAAGTACATCGATGGCAATCCGGTCCTGATCATCGGCTGAGCCCAAATTATTCTGACCTATTCCGAAAAATGGTACAAAAAGCAACAAATAAAGCAGATGTTTCATCTTGGTATTTATTTGAGATGTATTGATTATTTTTCTCCCAGGATGAGCCAAACTTCGCCCAATCCACGGGTATAAATTTTAACAGGAGTATTGAAAGGAGCTCCGGTAAGCATGGTTCGCAAATCGCGCACCCATCGGCGTGTATCCATTGCACGGTCGCGTTCGTCGAACAGCGGAATACGAACTTGTTCAAAAATCATTCGGTTCTCTGAATAATCGGAAAGGTTGTAACGCTTTTGTACGGTATTGTCCGACACCCAGTCTTCTATGATTTCGCCACACTCTAAGGTCTCACCTTTAAAGTCAAATTCTTGTTCCAAATCGAAAGCTGCTCCATTAAAAACCCTCACCTGAAGGGCAACTTCGCGACCATTGGCAAACAAATCATTGAAATGATCCTGAAGTCTTGAGTTAAAATCATCAATATATGAAATAACTGCTTCTTCCAGCAAAACGGTCAACTCAGTTGAAAAGGATGGTTGTCCGGTACCCTGAGCTCCGGCAATTTGTTTGTTGGTGTAGGCATCCAATCCCTGAAGCATAAATGTGATTGATTTTTTTGGCCCTACCTGATTTAGAACATAGGTAAGCTGGATAATGATATCGGCATTGGCCGTGCGTTTCAAAACGTCAGTCGGGCTTTCAGCCAGATCGTTGCCTGCCTTGCTGGTGAGCATACTCACTTCTGCGCTTTGAGTTTCGAGCGTTTTCAGAACACTTTCCAGATTTTTCAATGGGAATCCGCGATCAGCCATTAGCGTGTTGATTTTACTCAAAACCATCAGCAATTCAGTATCGTTTTGTACTGCAGCTTTGTAATCAGGAAATGTTTTGATTGTCCCCATCACATCCTGAGTCTGTACATATCCATTTTTGATGCACCAGTTATCGCTTGGAATAACCATGAGAGTAGGTTTTTTTGCCTGTGAAAAACCAATAATTGTACTCAGTAAGAGAATAGATAGCAATACATATTTCTTCATATCAACCATTTTAAATGTTAGAAACCTCTTGAAAGTTCTTTTAAAATACCCGCCGCTTCAAGCTCTGCCCGAAGTTGTGAATGCATAATTGCCACAATAACGCCAACTTTGTAATCTTTATTCGAAACTTTAATCCGGTCAACTTTCCCGTCACCAGTTTGTGAAACAAAATTCAAATAGCGGCCACCATCAGCAAAAAAGGAGTTAAAATATTCGCGATGTTGTTCTTCAACTCCTGGTTTATTGATCAGCGGACGAGTCATACAACCGGGTTTTCCACCAAGAATGCCCTTGAAAATTACGGCATGAACGGCATTCTTCTTGGCATTGTAAATGGCATCATCAGGTTTTTTGCCAAAGCCCCACACTTTTATCAATTGAGTTCCATCCATACCGGTACCCATACATTCGACTTCATAATTCGAGATGATATAACCGGCTGCTGCACGTTGTTTCTTGGTTTGAGCTTCTGCTGAAAAGGAAAACAGAAAGAAAACCAAACTTACAAAGAATAAATTTTTAAGGTTCATATTTTTAAGATTTTGATATTTAGAACATAAAACGAATTCCGTAAGATATGCCGAGTCCGGCATGGTCAGGAAAATAGTCATTATATTTCCCCGGATTTACAACTGCTGTACCGGCATTGTCTTTTACCTGAGGCGCCAGCATCATATAATAGGTGGCAGATCCTATTAACTGAATGTTGTATTTTAAGTTGATCCCCAAACGGGCGCCTCCTTCAACAAAGTAGGTCTCGACCTTATATTCTGAAGTCTTTCCGGTTGCCGACTCAATCCCAACGCCAACAAATGGTCCGAAATGAAGGAAATGGGTGAGGTAATAGTCTTTATTAAATCCTGCACTAACGCGAAGCAGGTCGACATCTTCTGTTCCAGTCAGGCTTTCAAGCTCATATTCCCCGAGATTATACCCACCATCCACATAAAGTTTGAACGAAGTCATTCCTTTGGAAATTCCTTTAGCTTTTCCTCCATACATCAGTCGGCCAATGTAAAATTCGACCCTTCCGTCAATGCCGCTCATAGCATCTTGCTGAAATCCTAGAAACAAGTTCACCCCGGCATCAATTCGTTGCTCTACAAACATCCCCAGATTATCAATTTTACCTCCTGCAACCTGATAGAAATAGGATGGTTCGGTTTCTCCTGATGTTACTGTGCGGTTATCGGCCACCGACATCGATTTAATAACTCCTACTCTTTTCGAATATTGATCGCCACTGCCAGTTTGCTGGTTTTCAAACACAAAATAACGTTGGTCATAGCCAAGCCCTTCTTTCTTTCCGATCTTTATGGCAATAGGATTGGTTTTGTATATCTGGGCTTTTACCTTGAAGTCTGAAACCTGATAAGTTAGGTGGTTTAGTACATTGGTCATTGAACTGTTCACCATATCGCGAAGCAATTCGTCCTGAGTTTTCTGAACTTTAGGAGCCAGAGACTGCCCTGCATTGTATTGAGTCGACTGCATAGGCATAACCAGATTTTTTACCGGAACTAATGGGAAAGTATTACTATCAAACTTCGCAGCTTTGGCCTTCAAATCAGTTGCTCCTTTGTTGGCCCACATGTCCTGAAAAAATACCGCTGATACCGAATCGTTAAAATTGAGTTTGTACAGAAGTCCGATCATATCAGCTTTTACACCATTCATCTTGCGGGCTTCGGGGGCAGTTTTAGTTTGATCGTAATACTGATTCATGGTCATCAGGTTGGAGTAACCCAGTACCAGAACATACGAATGATCGACCAATCCGAGACCCGCATCCATCAGGGCAGATTCACCACGCTTACTTGAAGAGGCGATCGAAAGATCGCTGTCGTCGGAATTATAAATGCCACGTTCTTTTAAAACTTCGGTATTAAATGTCCCATCGGTCTGGCGGTTAAACCATTTAGCCACAATCCCCTGTCCAACTTTTTTGTCATTCAGCAGACCGGCAATCTCAGTCTTAAAAAGCTTCTCCTGTTGAGGCTTGTCGAATAAGCTAAATGCAACATTGAAAGGAATTATCCGGAATCCAATTTCGTTGCTGTAAAACTTATCGGAGATTTTAAGGGTATCGATCATTTTTGCAAGCTGATCGGCCAAAGGACCATCGGATTTTAAGCCAATAATAGTGAGTGAATTACGGTCATACTCAGATGAAATGATTTGTTTCTTTACTTTTTTAGCCGAATCAGTAATATCCTGAGCCGACAAACAAAAAGCACTCAAAACAAGGGCAAGACAGATGAATGTTTTCTTCATTTTAGCTGTTTTATTTGGTTTCTTTTTATCTGATAAAAAATCAAAACTAATCAATCAGAGCCTGTCCTGAATTCAAAAAATCAAACACCCCACTAACTATTAATTAGACAGTTTCTGAATCGTTAATAAATGTATAAGTAATTTTACACTTTTTCTAAAATCGATGTGTAAAAATTATAATGTAGCCCCTTATTTTGAATGATTCAGAATAAGGAAATCCATAGATTTTGAAATAAATTCCAACTCAAACCTTACCTTCCAACTTAAGTTTAGTCAAAAAGATCATTAAAATCTTGATTAAGATCCTCCAATTTTATTGAGCAGTTTTTGAACTTCTGCAGCGCTTTGGCTGACACTGGTAGAACCAGTCAATTGTTGAAGTTTCTTCATCGTAGTCAGAGGATCGCACTTATCAGTAGCAAAATCATCCATCGCTTTTTGAACCTGTTCCCAGTGCTGGAGAGCTGCCTGCCTTGAGGCCGGAGAACCGCCTGCATTGGCTGGTGGATTTTTCAGACGGTCAAACACCTTTGATTTTAGGTCTTTGCTTAGGCTGGCACAGGCTTTTTTCATATTGACAAAGGCCGGATCAGGTCCGGCGAGGGCATTTTGCACTTTATTGTATATGGCTTTCCCTGCTTTTTCAAAATCTTGTGGTGTGACCGGTGGATCAAGTGTTGTGAAGGGTCCTTCTACTTTCTTTTGAAGCCAGGAAAGGGGGAATGATTCACTGTGAGCACTTGTGGTGATGCTTTGATCAGCAAGTTTAGCGCTTCTGCCGGTTATAGCTTTATAACTGCCGTTATAGACTTTTTGAGCTTCGTCCATAAACTGACCCATTGACACAGGTTGTCCGTTTTTGGTAACCTGACTCTCAAATTTTGCCAGTAATCCCAAATCACGGTCAGCATTTACACCCCGGCTACATGCGTTTCGATATTCTTGTAACCAACTTTTTTCAACATTGTAACCCTGACTTCGAAGTTTGCTGATCATATCAGCATCGGCACGAGGATAAATACTTTTCTGAAGGCGATTGTCGAATACTTTTTGATAGCCGAGGCATTCTTTGAGTTTAGAATAGTCAGTTGTAGCGCCTGATTTGATTTGGTTTTCCAGAACAGTCAACTCATTCTTCATAATCCTTTTGGACAAACTGCTGCTGTTGGCTGCTGATACCGCTTCATCCAGCGCTTTTCTAACTTCAAGATAATTATTTCCACCGGCGGCTTTACATTTTTCAAATGCGGCAGTCTTTTCTTTCAGTTGGTTGACCAAGGCTTTATTCCATTCCATTTCCTGTTGATATTTGTTGGCTTCGAGGAGATTTTTAAACGTATTAGCCTCGCTTTGCACAACTTTAGGATTGAGCAATTTTCCGATACCCCAACTGCCAGCCTTCATGACTCCGGCCATTGCAAGCATGGTTCCACCTTGAATGGCCATATTTTTCAATGCTTCTTTTGGACCTTTCTCAACTCCTGTGCATGCACCTTCATAAACCATTGAAAGAGCCAGACCAGCTCCCATTCCGGTAAAAAGAGTGCCGACAAAGATGGCTTTATCGCATCCTGATTTGAGCGTTTCAACATAGCCAAGATGTCTTTCGACCATAGCCAGGCGCTCAAAGGCTTTTTCCTGCTTTGCTTCCAATTTCGTTTGTTCAGCTTTCGATGCACCCTTAGTAGTAGAGTAGAGTGCGTCCAATGCTTGCTGTGCCTTGGCGAATCCTCCCGGATCAAAAATTCCTTTTACTACACCGTTGTTCATACTTTCCCTGAATTTTTTGGCTTCATCAGGATTGTATTTATCGAGTACTTTGAGCATTTTCACATAAGATGCCTGCATCTGGCTGGCACGCTGGAAATCTTCGCGCAATTTTCGGGATGATTCGGCCAATACAACTGCTGAATGCTCATCCCACGGACCTCTGGTTTTGACGATGGTTCCGGTTTTGATAGACTCTATTAAATCCTTACTGTCGTGAGCATTTTGATCCATGTGCAGTGCCTGCAAGCGAAGTTCTTCACGGCGGGTTTTATCCGTTTCAGTTTTCATTTCTTCCCTGATTTTCTGTGCGGCCTGCATAGCGGCGGTGATATTGGCCTGGTGTTCTGCAATGGCTCCATCTTTAATGGCATCACCGGTTAGTTCAACCGTTGGAGCTTCAATCTTTGGAGTTTCGGCTGGTTGCCATTTATAGTCGATAGATAACCAACCAAATCGGGTAGAAATCACCAAATGCAAAGATGTTTGATCAGCCTTGTTGTTTATATTCCAAACTTTTTCGGAACGCTTTTGTTCTGAATATTGCGGTTTTCTGGGAACGGTGACATCGTCCCACGAGTTATTGTAAGAACCTTTGATGGGGTAAACTAACTCCCTCCAGACCAGTGGGCTCATCGTGAGATCACTGTTCATCCACCCGTCGACAATATCAAATTTTGGGTCTCCTTCCATATATATTCCCGGAGGCATAATTCCAACATACAGGTTAACAGTTTCAGCATAGTTTTCAACTTTAATCTCCGACCCCTTGTCAGACACAGCTACCAGAAATTGAATCTCAGAATTCTGAATGATGTATGCATTTTCCTTGGCATCCCATTTTTGGTATACCGATATGAATTCCGGACAAGTAGCTTTTGCTTCCATACTTATCGAATTCTCCACTTCTTCGAACTTCTCCGTTTGCTTATTTAGAATTGTGGATTTCATTTTATACGACCACGCGACTCCTTCCTTGCTGATGGTCATACTCTCATCTTTCCCTTTCGGGCCTGTCCAACCTTCGGGGGTATGTTGTCCGCTTTTAACCCATTTCCCAAGTGTTTTTACGCTTTCAGGGGTTGATGCCTCACTTTTTACTTCCAGCGCTTTGGTAGCATTTGTTCTTTCTTCTTGTTCTTCGGCAGCCAGTTCTGCAGGAGTTGGGATTTGTTCTGCGGTTTCAGCCTGCTTTACAATGTTTTCTAAGGAAGTTTGTTGTTCCTGCATAATAGTTCGTTGTATTTCTGCCAGCATGGCCGTCACTTCCTTTTCATCTTCATCCTGCATAAGGTTTGCAATCTCGTATTGGGATATCGCATAATCATATTCCCAGGCAGCCTGAGTCATCAATTGTCGGTGTATCATTGCCTGCAGTAGAAGTTCACTCTGGCTGCGAATGGCTTTGTGTGCTTTTGCTGAACCGGATGCTGCATAAGGTGCATATTGATTCAACATAGCCTGATCCTCATTATCGTCAAAGGGCCCCTGAGTTTGTCGCAAAAGAGCCATCATTGCATTGACATCGCCACCCGGCCGACCACCTTCAAGAGCGTCCAAAAGAGCTTTTGGATTATTAGCCAGACCAGTTGCCCAACCCGCTTCCGCAGGTATTGCGGTTATGGTTCCTACGGGGTTGATGACCGGACCCTGTTCATCTCCATCCGGCATTGATGCAGCTTTGTCTGAAACGCCAGAATCATATCCTGATGACGCAACCGGAGAAGAAGCTCCCGAGTTTGTGGAAGCTGATTGTGCTTCGGGTTTCGCACTGCTGCTGACGGGCGTTGCAACAGAAGAAGGTGCTTCCGAAGTGGCAGGTTTTGTCGTTTGAGTTTCGGTTTTTACACTGGTGGTCGCAGGTGATGCAGTTGGAGAAGAAGTCCCAACTGCTGTGGAAGGAGTTGATTGAGTTTCAGATTTAGTACTGCTACTGGCGGGTGAGGTTCCCTGAGAAGAAGCCACCGGAGGTACAGGTTTCGCAGTCTGAGTTTCGGACTTCGTGCTGCTGGCAGCAGGTTTTGGCTTTTGAGGTGTTGGTTCTGGCGTCTTTACCTTTGTAAATCCTGAAAGATCAGATTCTGGCTCGCTGATGACACTAATGGCTATGTTTGGGTCGTTAACATCAGTTACTGATTGTGTGGCGCTTTTGTTTGCAGCGATAGCCATACCTTCAGGAGTAGATACCTGAGAAATAAAATTGATCGCTTCAGCAGGCGGGTCGTTTAAAAGTGATTCGGAAGTAATCTCAATCTGGTATATTTTTGTTTTGACCAATGGATTCAATACAAACTTCTGCTGGCCTGTCGCCCTCGATTTCAATTTCATGAAATGACAGGTTTTTTGTCCGGCAAAGGAATAAGGGACTGCAGGTTTTCGTTGCTCAATAATCCATTGTTCCTTTTGGAAATTCTGGATAATGGGCAAGATCAGTTTGGTAAACTCCATGGCATTCAGGCATGGGACAGACTCCTTCTTAAATGCCACCTCAATTTTTTGCTGACTGTTCAGGAATACAAAAAATTCGCCTGAACTTTTATCGCTGCTATAACTCCAATCAGGAAGGAGTTGTACCTTATAATCTCCCAGATTTTGAGATTGACCGGAAACGGTTTTGACTATTCCATGAGATAATACCAAAAAAGTTACAACACAAATGAGAAGCAGAAGCTTATTTGCAGGGTTATTTTTCATGATCTTTTCAGGTTAGGTGATTCGTAAAATACCATTTGTTTCCTGTTGCGGTTTATTCTGAACGCTTTAAATCATGGGAAAAGTCTCAACAGGCTTTTATTTAGTGAGACTACAACTATTAAGAAACCACCAAGGACACCAAGGTCTTTCACTAAGGACACAAAGAATATTTTTTTGCGTCTTCCGATCCCGCAAGTGGGATTATTTCTCCGTGCCTTTGTGCCTCTGTGTTTCATTTTTTACTTCGCCTTTGGCGAAGTTGATTGCTATTGACTTGGGTTCACAATCCGGCAGAATATATTTTCCGGAAGCTCTTATAAATGGTTACCACAAGATTAATCAACGAGTTAAAATCCCGCTACAGTATTAGTTGCAGCTTTGAATAGCTCATCCAGATTTTTTTCAATCACTGTAATTGATTTCAGGTTTTTCTTTTTCTTCAGAAAAACGGTGCCATTTTTTGAGGTAATCAAGGTTTCAATGTTATGGTGTGCCAAACTTTTATCTCCGGGAAGATTTTTGAACCAGATACTACCAACAGTCACCCTGTTTTTACCCTCAGCACTTTCGATATTGAATGTAGCATTAAGCGGTCGGGTTAAAAAAGGAGATAGTTTTTTGCGTTTCACTCCATATTGATCAATGTTAAGCTGAAAATTGGTAATCGTTCCTTTGATTTCAGTAGGTGTAACCGAATTAATATTAAATACAGAATAAACCTGTTCCTTTGATTTAAATCTTTCGGCTAACTTCTGAAGATTTCCTGCATTGCCAATCGCATTTTGATAGAATACTTTGCCTGCTTGCAGGTTCATACTGCCTACTTTAACAGGAGAAATATAATTCGGAGAGATTTGTGCAAATAGCTGCACCGTTGTCAACAAAAGGATAAAAATAATCAGACGTTTCATAAACTTGGGTTGTTAGTTAATTATTTTGGATTTGTTAATCTTGATTGCAATCGCCAAAAATTTAAATATCCGAAACAGTTATACACCACCACCTTCAGTAATTTCTTTCCCGAATAAAAGTACAAAACAATATTAGAAGATAGTTCATTTTTTAATATAATATTTCGGCTGAAGTATGTAAATAAGGTACAGATTCTCTACTTTTGAATTGTACAATCAGTAAAAACTACTTAATCCACAATCCTATGAAATCGATTTTGCTATTTGTTGCTGCCGTATTACTCCTGAATTCATGTAATTTCAATAAAAAGAAAGAATTAGCGGAAAAAAGAATAGCCGACTCCATACAACAAGTAAGATTGTTGGAACGTGAAAAATTTCTGGCAGACAGTCTTGAAAAAGCAGGCCGTCTTAATCAGGCAATGACAGCTTTTGGTGAAATCAAATTTGGAATGACGCGGGATACGGTTCAATTGATCATGGGAAAGACTTTTGATCAAGGGAAAAGCAAGGTATTGGGAGCATACAATTATTCATTTTCGCCAAGTTTCAATGATGCGGGTCAGCTTTATATGCTTCAATTACAGACCGCTTCCGAATCTTCGCTTCAATTAGAATCCTCTGTCAGGGCCAAAGTTGATAACCTGAAGCAGATTATCAGCACGAAATATGGCGAGCCCAAAAAGAGTTTCGGTTATCCGGACGACTTCGCTTTTGTTGAAACACAAATCCAATGGACGAATGTTTGGGAGTTCGACACTAAAACCATCAAAATTGGTGTAGCGTCAGAAACCGAAGGCTCACGTTACAAGGCCATTTGTTGGATTTACGACGACCCGCTACGGATCCAACAAATGAATCGTGGAAAGGACTTGTTGAAATCGAAAATCGAAAAAGCAGCTACGGACTTCTAATTTCATCATTCACATTTGACTTAGGGAATCATGATTTCCTCTATTTTTCCGGCAACTTCCAGTCCTGCATTTCGTCCGACATCATTAAAAATTGATTTTCCAGATTTTCGGTCAATCAGGTTTACTTCGATGTGCGCCTTCATACTTTCTTCAATCCTGCCATCCATCAAACCCAGAATTGGTGAGGCAAGTGCGGTGGTTGGTTCACGCTGAACCTGAATTTCCAGTCTGAAGCTTTTGTTTTCCATCACCAATTCAACTTTTTCAGTATCGATTTTCGATTTTCGTAATGAACTTTGGTTGTAGGTAGTAAACTGAATGAGTTGGTTGTTCAGCCAGATTCCTGCAATAAAACCTACAAACGAGTAGCCCAGATAGGGGATTTTAGCCACCGAAACTTTAACCGATATTCCCGGCTGACTAAAATGATTGGATTGCAGCCAGATATATGCGCTTGGGAATGATTGTCCCCAGTCTTTTTCAATATAACCACGCCCATTCCCAAAATCAATGATTTCACCATTGACTTCGATTTGTCCGGATATGGAATGATCCATACTTACTATTCCGTGGTAACACTCCATGAAAGGCAGAAAAGCGTATGGTCCCATAATTCCGGGAGAGTACCACGGATTAGGCCAGGGAATATTTCCTGAAAACTGAAGGTCTGCTTTCAGAGCTGGCAGATTAATCTGTAATTCTTGTTCCGAAAAAATGTTGTCATCGATCGCAATTCTAAATTTATCCGGATCAGGAATGAATCTGTTGTGTTCAAATTTATGGTATCGGGCTGTGAGTTTTTTCCCATCTAAAACCTGGATAAAGGCATGTTTTTCACCGTTTTTACTGATGGCAATTCCCGGTATAATGGCAAAGGCTTTAGTTTCATCTTCGTTAACTACCTTGAAGTACCAGCCTTCAAAATAGTTCCGTTTTCGGGTCCAGCCCTGAAATCGTTCAGGATGAAAAACAGCTCTGATTTTATTTGTTATCATACAGCGACTGTGATGGAAACATTTATGGTTTCCAATTTAAGGGTTTCATTCGGAATTAGGATGAAAGTTTGTAATATTGTACGCTTTTAAAATTGACCAAAATATTTTGAAAATGCTGCATTTAAAGGGAGAATCATACAATATTCTTTCTATTTGGCAGTTTATCCTTAAGTCAACAAAAAACAAAATTGGGCAAACACTACTCATATCGTATTTTCCTGGTGATCATTTTATTTATTCTGGCCGGATGTTCGACCGAGAAAAACACGTTTATATCGCGCAAATACCACAACGTTACGGCTCATTACAATGTTTATTTCAACGGGCGCGAAAGTCTTCGTGCCGGAGTTGAAAAGATAAACAACTCCTACGAAGACGATTTTTCGAAGGTTTTGCCTTTGTTCAAATCAACCAATCCATCAACGGCCACAGCAGCCAATGCCGAAATGGAAAATTCCATTATGAAAGGCTCCAAGCTGATTCAATCGCATTCGATAACAAAAAGACTGAAACGCCGCAAGAACCAAAGCAAATCGTACATTCAGTTTGCCAGTCGTGAGGAATTTAATGATTGGGTTGACAATGCTTATATCCTGATGGGTAAAGCTTATTTCTACCAGCATAATTTTGCCTCGGCAATCGAGAATTTCTCGTATGTTACCCGCAAATTTGAGGATGACCCTTCGCGATATACCGCCTACATTTGGCTCATAAAAAGCTATACCGAACTCGAACGGTATGTTGAAGCCTTTGAGGTTATTCAGAAAATGCAGGACGATGAAAATTTTCCACGACGACTCGACGGAGAACTTGCGGCTGTAACCGCTGATTATTATGCCAAACAACTTTCATACACCGAAGGAATTCCTTTTTTGTCGATAGCAGTAAAACAAACTGCAAAAAAAAGCGACCGGCTTCGTTATAAGTATGTCTTAGCCCAATGGTATCAGGAAACCGGCAATCCGGAAAAATCCTCAGAACTTTTCAGGGAAATAAGCCGGATGAATCCTCCATACAAAATGGCCTTCAACGCCCGGATTAGCGCCGCAGGAACGTTTACCGGCACAGGTGATGTTGATAAACTGAAAAAGGAACTGAGAAAAATGCTGAATGACAAAAAGAACCTCGAGTTCCGCGATCAGATTTATTTCGCCATGGGAAACATTTCGTTGAAAGAAGGAAATAAAGAACAGGCTAAGCAGAATTATATGAAATCTGCTTCAATGAGTGTGGATAATTTATATCAGCGTGCCCTTTCTTGTTTGACTCTGGCCCAGATCTATTTTGAGGAACTGGAATACAAAAGATCTCAGAGTTATTACGATAGCGCTATGGTAGTTATCGATGATAAATATCCGAATTTTCAACAAATATCTGATCGGTATAAAAGTTTAACCCGTTTGACTGACAACATTTATACAGTTGAACGCGAAGACAGCCTTCAACGGATTGCACTTATGGATGTACCATCAAGAAACGCCCTGATTGATCAATGGATAGCGCAAGCAACGGAGAAAGAAGCAAAAGCCCAACAGGCCGAATCGGCTCAACTGATGGACCGGGGTTATTTCAGGCAGAACGAAAGCCGCTTTGGGTTGAGCCAACAACAGGAAGGTGCGGGTTGGTATTTTTACAGTCCGACTACTGTGGCCTACGGAAAAGTTGAGTTTGAGCGATTATGGGGGAAACGTAAACTGGAAGATGGCTGGCGACGTTCAGACAAGCGCTCGGCATCGGAAGATGAAAACGCAATGGAAGAAGACTCCCTGATGAGCGCGGAAAGTAAAATCAAGAAAGTTCAAGATCCAAAGAGCCGCGATTTTTATACTCAGGATTTACCCGTAAACGATTCATTATTGGCTGTATCCCATTCGAAAATCAGGAATGCATTGTTTACTGCCGGACGAATCTTTAAAACTGATTTCACCGATTTTCCGCGTTCAATCGAATCTTTCGAAGATCTGAACAAGCGTTATCCCGAAAACATGTATACCCTTTCCGCCTGGTTCGAGCTATGGGATTTATACACCAAACAGGACAATCAGGAAAAGGTTGCGTACTACAAAAACCTGATCATTGACAAATATCCCGAATCGAAATATGCCAAATATTTGCTGAACCCCAACTATTTTGTGGAACTTGAGGCAAGAAACGATAGCATTAACCGGCTTTATCAGCAGGTATTCATCGAATTTAAAAATGGCCAGTACTCAAAATCGGGTCAGGTAGCCGATCAGATTTTGACCATGCAGCCCGACAGTTCAATGATCCCGAAAATCAGATTTTTCAAAGTAATTGCCGAGGGTACCGGGTCATCGCGCGAAAATTTAGGAAAATTGCTCACGGAATATATTTCAACTTATCCAAAAGCAGAGCCCAAACCTTTGGCAGAACAGATTCTGAAACTTATTCAGGATAGCACTCTTATCGATTATCAGAAAATGGTTGATTCCGGTTATTTGAGCGACCAGATAATAAATAGCGAGCTTTTGCCCGGAAATCAGAAAGGTGCAGATGAATTTGGGGGCAAGTTCTCGTATGACGAAGAATTGCTGCACTATTTTGTAATCGCTTACCCGAAAAGTGCCAATGTCGATCTGAACCGCCTGAAATTCGATCTGGCCAATTACAACATCGACCATTATACCAAAATAGATTTTGACATTGAAACTCAAAGTCTGAATAACAATACGTCCTTGTTACTGGTGCGATCGCTCGGGGATAAGGAGCAGGGATTGATTTATTTCCGGTCGATTATTAAACGAAGAACCGTTTTTGAAGCTTTGAAAAACGTTAAATATGTCAATTTCATGGCATCTTCAACCAATTTCAGGGAAATAACCGCTGATAAGGATTTTACCGAATACCTGAAATTCTTTGTAAAGAATTACAGCAGGTTTGTAACCAGCGATTTCTCCGATGAAATACTTCCTGAACCGGAAGAGCTGCTCGCCAAAGCTCGTCAGGAAGAAGAACTGCTGAAAGAAAAGGGAAGTTTTGTGACTGTGGCTCCCACCGGCTCAGGATTGGACATTTATTCCAACGAAGAAAGCGGATCGCAGAATTTTGTGATTGCAGTGAATTCCCCCGGAGTGAATCTGAAACAAATCATTGCCGGATTTAGTGCACATAACCGTGACCAATACCGACAGGCCGGGTTAAATATAAGTCAGTCTAAAGTGGCCGATTATCAGTTGATGATTGTCAGTTCATTCAAAACAAAAACTGAAGCTATTAATTATTTCACCAAGGCAATCACTACGCGCAAACTATACCGCAGCCTCGATACCTTGAGCTATAGGAACTTCATCATAACAAACTCGAATCTGAAAAAATTAACAGAAACAAAGCGAATCGGCGAGTATCTGAACTTTTTCAAGAGTAAGTATATTGGAGCAAATGAAACGATCACTTCCAACGATGCCCAACCTGCTTACAGCGGGCCATACCAAACCAATTCAGGCGGAAAGCAGTCGTTTATTTTGATTATTCCAAAGGAAGAAGTTGCAACGGATTATCTGCCTGAAGCTATTCGCCAGTTTAACCAGCAGAATTATGCGCAACAAACCCTGACTGTTACTTCTGTCATGCTCGACGATTTCAGGGTCATGATAAAGGTGGAAGGACTTGCAGACAGGCCATCGGGCTTAGCTTATCTGCGTGCTATCGCCAATGACCAAAAGGTTTATGGACCGATTCAAAATGTAAACTACCGCAATTTTATCATTACTCCCGAAAACGAAGCGATTTTCCTGAAAAGCAAGAATATTCTGACCTACATGGAATTCTATAAACAATTCTATCTAAAGCAGTAAATGGGAAAAAGTCATTGGTCATTAGAAAAAAATGAGAAAAAAGAAATAAGGAAAGTGGATTTTAGCAGCCAGTTAATGTTATATTTTTCTATTTTCTGTTTCCTTTTTCCTGATTTCTAATGACCAATGACTTTTTCCTGCCACCGTTAAAGTTTGTTAAGTCAATACTATTATCCTTTTGTACTTGTTTATTACCTTAGTACTTTAATCAGGCAGACACATCAAATTATGAAGAAAACAAAAATACTTTGGACCGACGACGAAATAGATTTATTGCGAGCTCACATCATTTTCCTTCAGGAAAAAGGATTTGAGGTTGTAACTGCCAACAATGGAACTGATGCCATTGATCTGGTCCGTAAAGATTTCTTCGACATCATTTTTCTGGATGAAAACATGCCTGGACTGAGCGGTTTGCAAACCTTAAACGAGATAAAAACGATTGATCCGAACGTTCCGGTTGTCATGATCACCAAAAGTGAAGAAGAGGATATTATGGATGAAGCTATTGGCTCGAAAATGGCTGATTATCTGATTAAACCGGTCAATCCAAATCAAATCCTGCTCACCATCAAAAAAAATGTCGATCAGCGGCGGTTGGTAACCCAGCGCACTACATCAGCCTACCAGAGCGAGTTTGGAAAAATAGGAATGCAGATCAGTGACAAGCTTTCATTCGACGAATGGGTGGAAGTATATAAAAAACTGGTTTTTTGGGAACTGGAATTGAGTGGTTCCGAAGATTCAGCCATGGATGAGGTGCTGAAAATGCAGAAATCAGAGGCCAATAACTCGTTTGCCCGTTATATCCGTAATTCGTATCAATCGTGGTTCTCAAAGAATCCCGTGGACAAGCCATTGCTATCTCCGGATATATTCAGAAAAAAAATTATTCCTCAGGTCGATCTGGGCAACAAAGTTTTTGTTTTGGTCATCGACAATTTAAGATACGACCAATACCGCGTTTTGAGCACAGTACTGAACAGCTATTTTCACATTGAGGAAGAAAGTCTTTATTGCAGCATATTGCCAACGGCTACCATGTATGCCCGCAACGCCATGTTTGCGGGTTTAATGCCTACTGAAATTGAACGGTTGTACCCTGAATTTTGGGACGACGATGATAATGAAGGACACAAAAACCGATTCGAGAAAGAATTATTGCAAAAACAATTAACAAGGCTGGGCAAGAATTACAGGTTGTTTTTTGAAAAGATCACCAATGTTAAGGGTGATAAAAAAATGAGCGATTACCTGGGCAGCATCCTTCAGAGCGACCTTTCGGTTATGGTTTTCAATTTTGTTGACATGATTTCGCATGCCCGTACCGAAATGGATATGATTAAAGAACTGGCAAGTGACGAGGCGGCTTACCGGTCACTTACCCTAAGTTGGTTCAACCATTCGTCGCTGCTCGATTTACTTAAGTTACTTGCCGAAAATAAAGTAAAGGTTATACTGACTACCGATCACGGAAGCATTCGGGTTGACAATGCCCAGAAAGTTATTGGCGACCGTGAGACAAACACAAACCTGCGTTACAAGTTGGGGCGTAACCTCAATTACAAATCGAAGGCTATTTACGACATCATAAATCCGGCTTCCATTTACCTGCCTTCCAGGAACGTAAGTACTACTTATATTTTTGCGACCAACACCGATTTTTTTGCCTATCCGAACAACTACAACTACTTTGCACAGTATTACAATAACACCTTTCAACATGGCGGCATTTCGCTTGAAGAAATGATCATTCCGGTAATAACGATGGTGCCTAAATGGTAATTATTTCCCCTCAATTTTTGTCTTTTAATTGTGGGTATTGATATTTCTAAGGCTTTGGGGGTTCAGATGACCTTTCAAATTCAGATTCAAATTCTATTAGAGAATAGAGGTTTATCTTTGGAAAGTCAATTTGCTTGATTTTTGCGAAGTGTTGGTCGTTAGAAACAAGATATTCAGCATCTGAAGAGAGATAACAATCGATAAATTTGTCATCATCCGGATCATCTGAAATAAGATGCCAATTGAAAAAGATATCTGCCTTGAGGACAAATGGGCTTATCAACAAAAAATCGATCACATTTCGGGAAACATCTTTATTGGTTTTTTCAGTCAATAACTCTTCATACTCCAGTAGAATCTCGTTGCTTACACATAAACGAAATTCTCCGGAAATGATTTTATCAAAAATCCATCGATTGGGAGATTTTCTACCTATGATGGTGATAAAAACATTTGTGTCAATGACTACCCTGTGGTCTGTTGTGTTCATTTGCCCATTGGTTCATGGTTTGATCATTCCAGTTGTTTTCATCCCACAACCGATCCATTTCATCCGAGGCTTTATCCGCGAAATAGGTACTAAGCAAATATTTAATTTCCTGAAGCTGTGCTTCGGGTATTTCGGTTGAGTAAAGCTTGAGCAATTCTTTTTGAATATTGCTTAAAACAGGTGTTCCCATTTCTTCATATTTTAAATATGTACAAATATAATTCAATTGTTTGCGTCGTCCAAGTGATTAGGATTCATTGATTTTGCTATTCTCTTACAGATCATTAATCTTATCATCCCTGATTCGCTGGTACTGCTTATTGGCAAATACGAACTCCTGAAGTTTTTGATTTTCGGTATGTAGAATTTCCGTACGGTTACCCTCCCAATACATTTCACCTTCTGAAATGAAAAGGATATTATCTCCGATTTCCATCACCGAATTCATATCATGGGTATTAATGATGGTGGTAATTTGCAGATCGACTGTAATAGAATGAATCAGGTCATCAATTACCAAAGACGTTTCGGGGTCGAGGCCGGAATTTGGTTCGTCGCAAAACAGGTATTTCGGGTTCATTACAATAGCTCGGGCAATTGCGACCCGTTTTTTCATTCCTCCTGAAATCTCGGAAGGCGACAATTTATTGGCATCGGAGATATTGACCCTTTCCAGGCAAAAATCAACTTGTTTTTGCTTTTCTGCAAGAGTAAGTTCAGTGAACATGTCGAGAGGAAACCGTACATTTTCTTCTACAGTTAAGGAATCGAAGAGTGCCCCTCCCTGGAATACCATTCCCATTTCCTGCCTTAGTTTTTTGCGCAACTTCGTACTCATTGTAGTAAAATCACGATCATCATAAAGGATTTGTCCCTGATCCACATCATGCAACCCAACGATCGATTTTAACAAAACGGTTTTCCCCGATCCGCTCCGCCCGATTATCAGGTTGGTCTCCCCTTTATTGAACACTTTCGAGATATTCTTCAGGACCTCTTTTTGCTCAAACGATTTATATATGTTTTTAATTTCGATCATTTATAATAGCAATTGAGTTAAAACTAAATCCCATACCAGAATCATGATATTGGTGTTTACCACTGCCCTGGTGCTAGCTGATCCCACATCGAATGCCCCTCCCTCGACAGTGTATCCAAAAAATGCGGCAATGGAAGCAATTAGAAATCCAAAAACCAGGCATTTAATGAGCGAAAAGGTCACGTAGTAAGGATCAAACAAATATTGAATTCCGTTGAGGTAATCGGTTATTGTTACCGCTCCAACCGCCGGACCTACAATCATTCCACCAATCAATCCAAAGAAAACGCTTAAAATATATAATAACGGGAACATCAGTACAACAGCAATAATTTTAGGAAGGATGAGGTAACTGGCAGAATTTACACCCATAATTTCAAGCGAATCAATTTGTTCGGTAACTTTCATACTACCGATTTCCGAAGTGATGTTGGAGCCAATTTTCCCAGCCATGATCAAGCCCAGGATGGTTGACGAAAACTCAAGGATAAGGGTGTCCCTGTTTCCCAACCCAATCAGATAGGTAGGTAGTAAGGGATTCGACATGTTATAAGCAACCTGGAGGGTGATAATGCCACCCATAAAAATGGATATAACAGCTACGATACCTACTGATTGAACTCCAAGCGTTTCAATCTCGTTAAAGGTTTGCTTCATATATAAACTGTGCCTTTCAGGTTTACTGAAAACTTTGAGAAGCAAAGAAAAATATTTTCCTGTTTGATTTAATATATTCATTCGCATTCCTGAATTATATCCTCCATAAATTTTATTTCAATTTTTACCCAGATCAAAAAGTTATCCATCAAAAGCATTAGGTATGCTGTACGAAGTCTTTATCCTGTCGCATAATGTGTCTAAAGGTACAAATAATACAAAAACTGGCATTTTTTAGAGGGTTTTAATTTTAATCTTATTATCTTGATAAAGG